>Ga0213835_100212_pt1 | contig 68916 bp, 47 predicted proteins | sample SWPATP01_FD_160576 | JGI IMG/M metagenome (GOLD analysis project Ga0213835, IMG submission 160576) | Coastal seawater microbial communities from Marineland, Florida, United States - SWPA TP0 #1 | ecosystem: Environmental > Aquatic > Marine > Coastal | place: USA: Florida | collected 2016-08-05 | reverse complement strand
TTCCCGGCCGGTTCCGGTCTGGTTGCGTTCGCCGCGGCCACCGGCGTCATGCCGCTGGACATGCCAGAGTCGATCCTGGTTCGCTTCAAAGGCAAGATGAAACCTGGTATCACCCTGCGTGACCTGGTTCATGCCATTCCTTACTACGCGATCCAGAAAGGTCTGTTGACCGTCGAGAAGAAGGGCAAGAAAAACGCCTTCTCCGGCCGCATCCTGGAAATCGAAGGCCTGGAAGGCCTGACGCTGGAACAGGCTTTCGAACTGTCCGACGCGTCGGCTGAACGCTCGGCTGCCGGTTGCACCATCAAGCTGTCGAAAGAGTCGATCACCGAGTACCTGAACTCCAACATCACCCTGCTGCGCTGGATGATCAGCGAAGGCTACGGCGATGCACGCACCCTGGAACGCCGCGCACAAGCGATGGAAGCCTGGGTCGCCAACCCGGAACTGATGGAAGCCGATGCCGACGCCGAATACGCCGAAACCATCGAAATCGATCTGGACGAGATCAACGAGCCTGTGCTCTGCGCGCCAAACGACCCGGACGACGCCCGTCTGCTGTCCAGCGTTGCTGGCGAGAAGATCGACGAAGTGTTCATCGGTTCGTGCATGACCAACATCGGTCACTTCCGCGCTGCCGGCAAGTTGCTGGATCAGGTCAAGGGTCAGCTGCCAACTCGTCTGTGGCTGTCGCCGCCGACCAAGATGGACGCTCACCAGCTGACCGAAGAAGGCTACTACGGCATCTACGGCAAGGCTGGCGCGCGCATGGAAATGCCGGGCTGCTCGCTGTGCATGGGTAACCAGGCACGTGTGAACCCGAACGCGACCGTGGTTTCAACCTCGACGCGTAACTTCCCGAACCGTCTGGGTGATGGTGCGAACGTTTACCTGGCTTCGGCTGAGCTGGCGTCCGTAGCATCGATTCTGGGTCGCCTGCCGACCGTCGAGGAGTACCTGGAGTACGCGGGCAAGATCGACAGCATGGCTGCCGATGTTTACCGCTACCTAAGCTTCGACCAGATCGCCGAGTTCCGTGAGTCCGCTGCGAACGCCAAAATTCCGGTTGTTCAAGCGTAAGATCGAGACACTGCGATGAAAGAACCCCACTTCGGTGGGGTTTTTTATGGGTGTTTTTTGGGTTTTTGGATGCGTGCTGATCCGGGATCTCGGGTATCGCTGATGGGTTCCGCCTAACGGCAGAAGCGTTTCGCCTCCGGTGAGTTACTTGAAAGGACACCAAGTAACCAAGTGTCTTTGCTCCTGGCTTGGCCTCTCCTTCGTCGAGGTCCCCTCACTCCGACGAAGGAGGGCCAAGCCAGGAGCAGGGCCTTTTTGGTTACCTTTGTGGCTCTTGACAAAAGTGACCCGCCGTAAGGGCGGAACCACAATCAGCGCCACCCCCATAAAGGATATACCCCCAATCCAAGCCCCCAAAAAACGGGTGCGGTGTTCCCGGCACACCGCAAGCCGCAATCAACCAATCCACCCCTTAAACCGTATCCACCTTCAACGAATGATCCCCCAACATCCCGTTGATGATCGACGCCGTATCATGCCCACCTGCAATCGCCCCACCTGCACCCGCCGCTGCCCCGTATTGCTGCGCGACGTTGACGCCCGCCAGATCGATCGTCTGTGTCGGCGCACCACCGGCCACACTGCTCACATCAATGGTCGACACCAGCGAAGCACCGCTGCCGCTGACACTGAAGTGCAGGAAGTTCTCCAGCGAATTCGCATCGCCATGTTCCCCCTGCAACAACTGCGACAGGTCCAGCTTGTCGATCCCGAAGTTGAAATCGGTGATCGTGTCGTGCCCGGTATTGCCCGCCTGATACAGGAAGGTGTCATGACCCGGCCCGCCGGTCAGGGTGTTGTTGCCCGGTCCACCGATAAGGATGTCATCACCCGCGCCGCCGTTGAGAACATCGTTGCCCAGCCCGCCGTTGAGGATGTTGTTGCCTTGGTCGCCGGCCAGGTGATCGTTGTAGTTCGAGCCGATCAAGTTGTCGATGTTGACCAGTGTGTCGATCCCCGCCCCGCCGGTGTGTTGCGGCCCGGTTTCAGCGGTGCTCACAGTCACGCCTGCGGTGGCCAGCGAGTAGTTGGCGGTGTTGTTGCCGGCGCCGCCGTCGAGCAGGTCGTTGCCGGACCCGCTGAAGAGCATGTCGTTGCCGTTGTCGCCAAACAGCTCGTTATTGCCAGGGCCTGCCACGAGCACGTCGTTGCCGTCGCCGCCATGGAGGTGGCTGTCTGCCGCGCCGACCAGCACGTCATCCCCGGTCGTACCCAGCACCACATGGCCGTCCTGGTGAGCGATGTTCACCGCTGCCGTGCTGCTGCCGCCATGAGGGTCAGTCACGGTGTAGGTGCTGTGCACGTCCGGCGTGGTGTTGACTGCGGCGTAGTCGATGGTCAGGTTCAGGTTGTAGTGCTCTTTCACCCCCGGATCGGCCTGATTGACCACGATCAGGCGGTAAACGCCGTCTTCACTCGCGGTGAAGGTGCCGCCGTCGGCGATGCCGTGGTAGGCGCCGTCTTCGAACTTCCAGGCCATGCCCAGCACGTCGTTGGTCAGGTTGTGGTCGACGGTGACGGTTTCACCGGCTTTCAAGTGCACGCTGTACAGATCTTGCGCGTTGGAAGGCGCGCCAGTGACCGCTCCCAGGTAGCCGCTGATCACCAGCATCGCCGTGGTGGCGGTGTTGTTGAAAAAGTCGCTGCGGTCGAGGTTTTTCAGCTGGTTGCTGTATTTGTCCTGGGTCCCTGCGAACTGGATGGTTTTCGCCGAGGGGGCCGTGAAGTGCACGCCCTTGGCGGTCCAGCCGGTGTTGAAGGTGGTCGGTGAAGCCGTCAGTGCGCCGCCATTGCCGGGCACGTCGTTGACCGCCAATGCGACGCCGGGAATGGCAATGCTCGATCCGCTCAGGTTGGTGATGACGTTGTCGGCCACGGCAACCGGCGCGTCGTACACCGGCGGCGGCAGGATGTGCACGCTGAGGTTGGCCGATGCCAGGTCGCCGTCGTTGTCACTGAGCACGTAGTGAATGTTTTCGGTGACTTCATGATTGACCCCGACCGCAGGCGTGTAGCTGTAGTCGCCGGTGTTCATGTTGAGCACCAGGGTGCCGTGTTCACCGACAACCGTCAGGGTGTGGGTCTGGCTGTTGAAGCGGCCATGGTTCTCCCCGCCGCTGCTGGTTACGCCGCTTTGGTTTTGGCTGGGCCCTTGATCGAGCGCATGGGGATCGAAGGTGTAGGTGGTGCCGTCGACACTCACCGACTTGATGAAGCCCTGATCCGCACCAAAGCTGCCGCCTTCCAGCAGGCTGCCGTGAATCCCGCCCTGCACGGTGCCGCTGAGCACCACGCTCAACTGGCCAAGGTCGGTGACGATCAGCGCATTGGCGTTGCTGCCGGTGGCGCCGTTCCAGGCAACCGGGTTCAGGTAGGTGCTGCTGACATCGGTGCCCACGCCAATGGCGATGGCGTTGATGTGGTGGCTGTCGAGGAACGCGGTCCAGGCGTGCTCTTCGGTCGCGTCGATGCCGTCGCCCCGCGCCGGATTCGGCACGTGGTCAGGGTCCGAATGCTGCGGCGAGGTGGTCGGGTTGCCATCGGAGAAGAAGTAGGCGAGGTTCTGCCCGCCCGCAATCGCGCCCTTCTCGACGAACGCCTGCTGCGCCGCTGCCAGTGCCGCGTCGTAGTTGGTGCCGTTGCCTGCTTGCAGCGCGTTGACCATGGCTTTGGCAGTGGCAACGTCGACCCACTCATTGCTGCCGATGTGCGCCTGACTGTTGAACGTCACCAGTTGCACGCGCACATCGCCCAAGGCTTCGTACTTGTTCAGCAGCTCGATGATCGCCTGCTTTTCCAGGCCTAGACGGGACAGGCCGTTAACGCCCGACGCCTCGTTCATGCTCGCCGAGTTGTCGACGATCAGCATGAGGTTGGTGTTGACCCCTTCGCTGGTCACGGTCTTGTCGATGCACGCCGCTTTTGGCTGGTCGTCGACGATGTTGACGACGATCTGCGCGGTGGACGAATGCCCCAGCGAGTCGGTGACCGTGTAATTGAAGGTGTCGTGGGTGATGTTCGGGCCATCGTTGGCGGCCGGTGTAGTTTTCGGCGCCGAGGTCAGGGTGTAGGTATAGCTGCCATCGGCATTCAGATGCAGCACGCCGTACTCGCCTTGTGCAGCGCCATTGCTGGCGCCCGCCAGGCTGAAGGTCAGCGCGCCATAGCCGCCGTGGGCCGAGTCGGCAACCGTGCCGGTTCCGGTTTCTGCGGTGGACGAAGGATGGCTGCCGGTCACGTTGCCGGGCGCCAGGTCCTTGCCGTCCTGATGGGTGTCCAGCGCGCTTTCTTTCACCGTGACGTCGTTGTCGTTGCACGCAACCGGTGGGCATGGCGGCGAGACGTTGACGGTGACCGTGGTGGTGCTGGTGTCGCCGTCGGCGTCGCGAATGGTGTAGGTGAACACGTCATGCTCGCCGTCCGGCCCGACCAGCGCAGGGTTGCTGTGGTAGGTCGCGTTGCCCTGGCTGTCGACGATCAGCGTGCCGTACAGACCGTTAATCACAGTGTTCAGGCCGCTGGTCACTGGCGTCGAGGTGTCGCCACCGGCACGCACGCCTACGATCAGGCCATTGGGGCCTGCGCCATCCGCGCCCGCCGAGTCGTTGAGCAGCAGATTGCCGCTGACCTCCCCGCCTGCCTCGACGTTGCCGATATCGCAATGGGACTGCGGCGTGTCGTCGACGATCTTGACCACCACGCTGCCATCGGCGACGTCGCCGTCGTTATCCACCGCGTGCACAGGGATCTGATCGTTGAGCGTGGTGCCGTCGCCCTGACTGTGGTTTTCAGCATGATTGAGGGTGTAGGTATAGCTGACCTCGCCCGTGGTCGGGTTGTAATTGAGGATGGTCAGGGTGCTGCCCGACGGCAGCGTGGTCGATTGCGGCGAGGTGATCGGCACGCCGTTTTCGATCACGTTGATGCCGCCCACGGTCAGGGTCTGCAGGCCGTCCGGCGCGCCGATATTGATCGTGCCGGGCTGGGTCAGCGCGTCGTGATTCGGGTGCGAACCTCCGGGCAGGTTGCCCTCATCGACCGTGCAATCGCCGCCACCGATAGTCACGCCAGAGTTGTGATAGACGTTGACCGTCACCGTCGTGGTGCTGGTGTCGCCGTCGGCATCGCGGATGGTGTAGGTGAACACGTCCTGCGCGTCGCCCGTGCCACCGGAATTGGGGTTGGCGTGATACGAGGCGTTGCCGTTGGCATCGACGATCAGGTTGCCGTAGAGGCCCTGAATCACTGTGCCGACGCCGGTCGTCACAGCGGTGGAGGTGTCGCCGCCTGCGCGCACACCGACGATCAGGCCGCCTGCCCCCGGGCCATCGGCGCCCGCCTGGTCGTTGGCGAGGATGTTGCCGCTGGTCTCCCCGCCTTCTTTGACATAGCCAATATCCGGGTTGGCCTGAGGCGTGTCGTCGGTCACGTGAACGTTGATGTTGCCGTCCGCCACGTCGCCATCGCTGTCCACGGCGTGCACGGCGATCTGCTCGTTATTAATGGTGCCGTTGCCTTGATTATGGGTTTCGGCGCCGTTGAGGGTGTAGCTGTAGGTGACTTCGCCGGTCGCAGGGTTGTAGCCAAGAACCGTGAAAGTGCTGCCCGACGGCAAGGTGGTCGACTGCGGCGCGTTAATCACGCCGTTTTCGATCACGTTGATGCCGCCAACCGTCAGGGTTTGCAGACCATCGGGCGCAGTGATTTTCAGGGTGCCGGTCTGGGTCAACGCGGCGGCATTCGGATCACTGCCGTCTGGCAGATTGGCTTCGCTGAGGGTGCAGTCGCTACCGCCAATGATCACGCCGTCGTTGTGATAGACGTTGACCGTTACTGTGGTGGTGCTGGTGTCGCCGTCGGCATCGCGGATGGTGTAGGTGAACACGTCCTGCGCGTCGCCGGTGCCGCCCGAATTGGGGTTGGCGTGATACGAGGCGTTGCCGTTGGCATCGACGATCAGGTTGCCGTAGAGGCCTTGAATCACGGTGCCAAGGCCGGTCGTCACAGCGGTGGAGGTGTCGCTACCCGCGCGAACGCCGACGATCAACCCTCCTGCACCTGGGCCATCGGCGCCCGCCTGGTCGTTGGCGAGGATGTTGCCGCTGGTTTCGCCGCCTTCTTTGACATAGCCAATGTCCGGTTTGGCCTGAGGCGTGTCGTCGGTCACATGGACGTTGATGTTGCCGTCCGCCACGTCGCCATCGCTGTCCACGGCGTGCACGGCAATCTGCTCGTTATTAATAATGCCGTCGCCCTGATTGTGGATTTCGGCGCCATTGAGGGTGTAGCTGTAGGTGACTTCGCCGGTCGCAGGGTTATAGCCAAGAACCGTGAAAGTACTGCCCGATGGCAAGGTGGTCGACTGCGGCGCGTTGATCACGCCGTTTTCGATCACGTTGATGCCGCCAACCGTCAGGGTTTGCAGACCATCAGGCGCGGTGATTTTCAGGGTGCCGGTCTGGGTCAGTGCAGCCGTATTCGGATCGCTGCCGTCTGGCAGATTCGCTTCGCTGAGGTTGCAGTCGCTGCCGCCAATGATCACGCCGTCGTTGTGATAGACCTTGACCGTTACTGTGGTGGTGCTGGTGTCGCCGTCGGCATCGCGGATGGTGTAGGTGAACACATCCTGCGCGTCACCCGAACCGCCCGAGTTGGGGTTGGCGTGATACGAGGCGTTGCCGTTGGCATCGACGATCAGGTTGCCGTAGAGGCCCTGAATCACTGTGCCGACGCCGGTCGTCACAGCGGTGGAGGTGTCGCTACCCGCGCGAACGCCGACGATCAACCCGCCTGCACCTGGGCCATCGGCGCCCGCCTGGTCGTTGGCGAGGATGTTGCCGCTGGTTTCGCCGCCTTCTTTGACATAGCCAATATCCGGGTTGGCCAGAGGCATGTCGTCGGTCACATGGACGTTGATATTGCCGTCGGCCACATCACCATCGCTGTCCACGGCGTGCACGGCGATCTGCTCGTTATTAATGGTGCCGTTGCCTTGATTATGGGTTTCGGCGCCGTTGAGGGTGTAGCTGTAGGTGACTTCGCCCGTGTTTGGGTTGTAGCCAAGGATGGTCAGGGTGTTGCCCGATGGCAGGGTAACGGACTGCGGCGAGGTGATCGCCACGCCATTGGTCACCACCTCGATGCCGCCGATGGTCAGGGTTTGCAGACCATCGGGCGCTGAAACCTTGATCACGCCATTCTGGGTCAAGGCTTGAGGATTGGGCGCACTGCCGTCGGCCAGATTCGCCTCGTTCAGCGTTACGTCGCTTGTGCCGAGGGTCACGCCGTTGTCCACAGGAGGTGGAGGCTGATCAGGCGGCGGGGTCACGACCGGTGGTTGATCGGGAGGGGTCACCACCGGTGGTTCATTGGGAGGCGTGACCACGATCGGCGGCAAGGTGGCATCAGGCGTGCCGTTATCGAATAGACCAACCTCGGGCTCGGGGATGATGAAGCTCGGGTTGATACCTGCCGTCGGGAAACCGATGACCGGCGTCACGGAGCCTGCGGTTTCCGTCAGCAGGACGAAGCTGTGACCACCGCCCAATGCCGTGGGTGAGCCGCCAGGGTTGGCATTGCCTGCCGCGGGAGCGTCGGTGATCTGGCTGGGGTCGGCGCCTGCGGCAATGGCCTTCTGCACCTGCTGCACATCAGCCAGTTGCTGCTGGCTGGGCGGTACGGCGTCGGGCGTGTCGACGTGGGTGGCGTGGTTGGCAAGAATCTCCTGGGTCAGCGGCAAGCTGCTGTCGCGACCCAGTGTCAACTCGCCCCCTTGAGCCAGATGCACCGCCACCGCGCCTGTAGGACCGGTCTGCAGCTGTTCGCCGGCGTACACCTTGTCTCCCTCGATTACCAGTCGTCGGGTGCCGTTGCTCGCGACCGCGAAAACATCGCCCACCACCTGCTTAACCGTACCGATCAACCTGGCCATATCCACTCCCTTGCTGCAAATACCGGATCAGAAAATGTTACGAATCCAACAAGAACTGTTCAATCGGCGCACAAGAATGGTCTGAATACAGCCATCATCGACAAATTTATGTCGCTGAATCTTTTCAAGTTTTTTGCTCGAAAAACCACTTGATCGAACGCCGTCAAATTTCCGTTGAAAATTCAAAAAAACACCTATGCACTCTGTAACACATTGAATACAGGTCTTTCCTGCAAGCAACATTCGCTTGATTTCCCGAAATGGCATAAGTTTTTTTTGGAATAAGGGATATGAAAAAAACGTCTGAGCTTTTCTAAAAGTTGTTCTTAGCTCTGATGTTACAAACCTGATACGGTTTTAACAGCTCGTTTCGCCGGTTTTTTGGCGTTAAGCAGCATGACAACAATCCAGGGAGAAGTTCCATGCGCGATTTGACCCCGCTTTACAGTGCAGTTGTGTTGGCGGTCGCCTGCGCCCAAGCGCAAGCCATGTCACTGAATCAGGCGATTCAGAACACCATCGACAATCACCCCGAAATTCACTCCAACCTGAACAATCGATTGTCCGCAGACGAGGACGTGAAGGTGGCCAAGGGAGGCTATCTGCCAACTGTGGATCTGGTTGCCGCCTACGGGCGCGAGCACACGGACAGCCCCACGACCCGGGCCTTCGGCAACCACAACGAAGAAACCTTGAATTACACCCAGTCCGAGCTGCGCCTGCGCCAGATGCTGTTCGACGGCTTCAACACCAAGAACGAAGTCGGCCGCACCCAGGCAGTGGTCAACTCTCGCGCGTACTACCTGCGCGGCACCTCCGAAGACCTTGCTCTGCGGGCCATTGAGGTCTATCTGGAAGTGCTCAAGCGACGCGAGCTGGTGGACCTGGCCAAGAACAACCTGCAGGCGCACCTGCGCATCAACGACCAGATCGGTCTGCGCACCAACCGCGGCATCGGCAGCAACGCCGACAGCGATCAATCCAAGGCCCGGCGCGCGCTGGCCGAGAACAATTTCTACACCGCACAGGTGGATCTGGCCGACGCCGAAGCCAATTTCTACAGCGCCGTGGGCAGGATGCCTGACGAACTCGAAGCGCCCCCTTCGATCAAGGGTGAAGTCCCCAAGACCCTGGGCGATGCGCGACAAAGCATGCTGGTCAACAACTCGTACCTGAAATCGGCCCAGGCCGACGTCAACGCTGCCGAGAAGCAGTACGAGGTGTCCAAATCACCGTTCTACCCTCGTTTTGACGGGGAACTGGCCGTCGGCGCCAACAACAACATTGCCGGCGAAGAAGGCCACGACAATGAATGGCGCGCCGCCGTGGTGATGAATTACAACCTGTTCAACGGCAACCGCGACAAGGCTCGCCTGAACTCCAACGCTTACAAGACCGGCCAGGCCATGGATATCCGCAATAACGCCTTGCGCATGATCAACGAGAACCTGTCGCTGGCCTGGAACGCCATGAACAATGCCCGCGTGCAGACCCCGATCGCCCGAGAATACGCCGAAACCACCACCAAGGTTCGCGCAGCCTACCAAGACCAGTTCGGCTTGGGTCAGCGCACCCTGCTCGACCTTCTGGACAGCGAAAACGAGCTCTACAACGCCGCCCGCCGCTACACCGAGCTGCGCTACACCGAGGAATATTCGATGTATCGCGTGCTGGCCACTGAAGGCGAGCTGCTGAACAAGGCGCGTGTCGTATTGCCAACCGCCGCAGTCGCCCTGACAGAAGTCAAAAGCGAAGCTCGCCTGCCCGACTTGAAGTAACGCTGTAGCGCGTAAAGCGCGGGAGAAGCCTGTGACCAGCATGGAACTGCCTGAATTAGAGCCCGCTCATCCGTTCGATCCACGTTCGGATTTCGACGACCCGCTGATGGATGGCCTGCTCATCCTCTGCCGCCTTCACGATCGCAGCGCCAGCCGCACCAGCCTCAGTGCCGGTCTGCCCCTGGCGCAGCAGTCCTTGAGCGTCGATCTTCTCCCACGCGCTGCTGCCCGTGCTGGTCTGCAAGCACGCATCCTGCGCCGCAAGCTCAGTGCCATCGACGGCCTGAACCTGCCGGTTCTGCTGCTGCTCAAGGGCAACCGCTGCGCGATTCTCAGGCGCTGGGAAGAGGACGGCGGCGCGCTGATCCTGCCCAGCGAAGCCGATGGCGGCGAACAACGCGTGACCCGTGAAGAGCTGGAACGACTCTACACCGGTCAGGCGCTGTTCGCCCGCCCCCGCCATGAGCTGGAAAACCTGCGCGCGCCGCTGGTGCCGCGGGTCAACGCCTGGTTTCGCGACACCCTCAAGTTGTCGCGCTGGTTGTACAGCGACGCCATCCTGGCCAGCCTGTTGATCAACCTGCTGGGCCTGATGGTGCCGCTGTTTGTGATGCAGACCTACGACCGCGTGGTGCCCAATCAGGCGACCTCGACGCTGTGGGTGCTGGCGATCGGGCTGCTGATCGGCACAGGCTTCGAGCTGACCTTAAGGCTGGTGCGCGCGCGCCTGCTGGATCAAGCCGGCAAGAAGACCGACGTGATCCTCTCGGCAACCCTGTTCGAGCGCATCACCGGCATGTCGATGAAGGCCCGTCCCGCCACCATCGGCGGCTTTGCCCAGAGCATTCATGACTTCCAGGGCCTGCGGGAATTTCTCACCGCCGTGACCCTGACCAGCATCATCGACCTGCCCTTCGCCGTGCTGATGCTGGCGGTGATCGGCCTGCTCGGTGGCTGGCTGGTGGTGATTCCTTTGGTGGCGTTCCCGATCACCATCCTGTTCGCCTGGATCATCCAGATACGCCTGCGCGACACCGTCGAACGCAGCCTCGCGCTGGGGGCCGAGCGTCAGGCACTGCTGGTGGAAACCCTCGGCGGCCTGGAAACCCTCAAGGCCTGCGGCGCCGAAAGCGAACGCCAGCACAAATGGGAAACCACCCACGGCGCCCTCACCCGCCTGGACAGCCACGCCCGTGACCTCTCGGCGCTGGCCAGCAACGGCACGCTGTTCATCCAGCAGTTCTCGGGGATGGCAACCATCGTGGCCGGGGTCTACATCATCATCGCCGGCAACCTCAGCGTTGGCGCACTGGTGGCCAGCTACATGCTCGGCAGCCGCGTGCTCGCGCCGTTGGGGCAGATCGCCGGGCTGATCACTCGCTATCAACAAGCCCAGCTGACGATGAAAAGCACCGACGCGCTGATGGCCCTGCCGCAAGAGCGCGACCCCGCCAAACACCCGCTGCAACACACCCGGCTCATGGGCGCGATCGAGGTGGTCAAGGCCAGCTTCGCCTATGGCGGGCCGGGCACGCTGGCGGCGTTGAACGAGGTCAGCATCACGGTCAAGCCGGGCGAACGCATCGGCATCATCGGCCGCAGCGGCTCCGGCAAAAGCACCCTGGCGCGGTTGATGATGGGCTTTTATGCGCCGGACGAAGGACAGTTGCTGCTCGACGGCCTGGACCTGCGTCAGGTGGACGTCGCCGACCTGCGTCAGCAAGTGGGCTATGTCGCCCATGACCTGCCGCTGCTGGCCGGCAGCCTGCGCGACAACCTGACCCTCGGCGCGCGCTACGTCACCGATGCGCGGATGCTGGAAGTGGCCGAATTGACCGGCGTCACGGAGTTGGCCCGCAACCATCCGCTGGGCTTTGATCGCCCGGTCGGCGAGCGCGGTCAGCTGCTGTCCGGCGGGCAGCGTCAGGCGGTTTTGCTGGCCCGCGCGCTGTTGCTCGACCCGCCGATCATGCTGCTCGACGAACCCACCAGCCACATGGACAACGCCAGCGAAGACGCCCTGCGCCAGAAACTGTTCGAGCGCATGCAGGGCAAGACGCTGCTGCTGGTCACCCATCGCATGTCGATGCTCAGCCTGGTTGATCGTTTGATCGTGCTGGACAACGGCAAGGTCGTTGCCGACGGGCCCAAAGAGCTGGTCGTCGAAGCCCTGCGCAAGGGCCGCGTCGGCCCGACTACGGTTTAAGGAGCGTTACCCATGTCTTCCGCTCACAGTTATTTTCAACCTGGCCGCCAGGTCGACAACGAGTTCATGCCCGAAGTCGCAGGCGTTGCCGCAGAAGATGCTTCGCGACGCTCGCGGGTCACGGTATGGATCGCCGCCGCCCTGATCATCACCGCATTGGTCTGGGCCAAATTCGCCGTGTTGCAGGAAGTGACCATGGGCGAAGGCAAGGCGATCCCGTCGAGCAAGGTTCAGATCATCCAGAACCTTGAAGGCGGCATCGTCACCGAGATCTTCGTGCGTGAAGGACAGATCGTGAACAAGGGCGACACCCTGCTGCGCCTGGACGACACGCGGTTTCTGTCGAACAAGGGCGAAAGCGAAGTCGACAAATACACCCTGATGGCCCAAGTCGACCGGCTTTCGGCCGAATCCGAGGGGCGGCCGTTCAAGCCGTCTGCCGAGGTGGTGAGCAAGGCCCCGCAAGTGGCGGCCGATGAACAGTCGCTGTACGACTCGCGCCAGCGGCGTCTGGCCAGCGAGCAGCGCACCCTGCAGGAACAGCTGCGGCAGAAGACTCAGGAAGTCGCCGAGTTTCGTTCCAAGCAGGACCAGTACCGCAACCAGCTGGGCTTCATTCAGCAGGAGTTGAGCATGTCGGCGCCGTTGGTCAACAGCGGCGCGGTGTCGCCTGTGGAAATCATCAGGCTCAAGGGCAAGGCCTCTGAAGCGCGGGGGCAAATGGACGCGACTTCTCTGGCGATTCCTCGGGCCGAAGCGGCGATCAGCGAGATCAAGAGCAAGATTCAAGAATCGCTGGACAGTTTCCGTTCGGACGCAGCAAAAGACCTGAACGACAAACGTTCGGATCTGGCCAAAGCCAGCGCCACCAGCATCGCCATCGACGACCGCGTGACCCGCACGACTGTCACCTCGCCCGTGAAAGGCATCGTCAAGACACTCAAGGTCAACACCATCGGCGGCGTGGTTCAGCCGGGCAGCGACATGGTGGAAATCGTGCCGCTGGACGACAACCTGCTGATCGAAGCCAAGGTCCGCCCCCAGGACGTGGCCTTCCTGCACCCCGGCCAGAAAGCCATGGTCAAGTTCAGCGCCTACGACTACACCATCTACGGCGGTCTGCCGGCCAAGCTTGAACTGATCGGCGCCGACACCACCACCGATGACAAGGGCAACACCTTCTACCTAATCCAGGTGCGCACCGACAAAAACCACCTGGGCGCAGATGAAAAGCCGCTCCTGATCATCCCCGGCATGGTGGCGACGGTGGACATCATTACCGGTGAGAAGAGTGTGATGGATTATCTGTTGAAGCCGGTGCTCAAGGCGCGGACCGAGGCGTTGCGGGAGCGGTGATCTATCAGCGACTGATCGCGTTGGCTTTTGATTGTGCCCGGAGGGCGTAGGAGCTCGGCTTGCCAGCGATCTGCCGGGAACCGGCAGTAATGACGGAAAACGCGGTGTATCAGGAACACCGCGTCATCAGGTTTTACTGCCGGTGCCCGGCAGATCGCCCGATCGCGGTCCGCAGCAAGCTGGACTCCTACGCCCTCCGGGCAGAAGCAGACCGAGTCATTTGTGCTTCTTGTCTCCCTTCTCGAACGCCGCTTGCAGCGCATTATTGATCGTGCGCAACACCTTCACCCGCGCCCAGCGTTTGTCGTTGGCCTCCACCAAGGTCCACGGGGCGATTTCGGTGCTGGTGCGGTCGACCATATCTCCAACAGCTTCGCGATACAGCGGCCATTTGCTGCGGTTGCGCCAGTCGTCGTCGGTGATCTTGTGGCGCTTGAAGGGGATCTTCTCCCGCGCCTTGAAACGTTCAAGCTGAGTGGCGTCATCGATGGCCAGCCAGAACTTCACCACCACAATGCCGGCGTCGGTAAGCTGCTCTTCGAAATCATTGATTTCGCTGTAGGCACGCAGCCAGTCGGCTTGCGAGCAGAAGCCTTCGACCCGCTCCACCAACACCCGTCCATACCAGGAGCGGTCGAACACGGTGAATTTGCCCCGCGCCGGAATCTGTCGCCAGAAGCGCCACAGATACGGCTGCGCCAGCTCGTCCTGACTGGGCGCTGCAATCGGCACAATGTGGTACTGACGAGGGTCGAGCGCACCGGCCACCCGTTTGATCGCCCCGCCCTTGCCGGCCGCATCGTTGCCTTCGAACACTGCCACCAAGGCGTGACGCCGCATGCGCTTGTCGCGCATCAGGCCCGATAGCCGCGCCTGCTCGGTGATCAGCTGCTCTTCGTAATCGTCCTTTTCCAGCGACAGGGTCATGTCCAGATTGTCGAGCAGGCTCAGCTCGTCAGTGTTGCTCGGCAGCGGCCCGATGTTGACCAGATTGGCGCTGCCTTCAGGGGTCTTGAGCGCGTTCTGCAGACCTTCGAGCAACAGCCGGCCAACGGTCAGGCTGCGGTAGTTGGCATCCACCCCCTCGATCACATGCCATGGCGCGTAGTCGCGGCTGGTGCGCCGCAGCACGCGCTCGCCAAAGCGCACGAACTTGTCGTAGGTCTTGGATTGCTGCCAGTCCAGCGGGCTGATGCGCCAGCTGTGCAGGGGGTCATCCTTGAGGGTCTTGAGGCGCAGCTTCATCTGCTTCTTGGACAGGTGAAACCAGAACTTGAAGATCACCGCGCCTTCATCCACGAGCATCTTTTCCAGACGTTCGGCGCCATTGATCGCCTGATCCAGCACCGGGTCCTTGAACTGTTTGTGCACGCGGCCCTGGATCATCTGGCTGTACCAGTTGCCGAAAAAGATGCCAATGCGCCCCTTGGGCGGCAACTGGCGCCAGTAACGCCAGACCGGCGGGTGGGCCAGTTCTTCGTCGGTTTGCTGATCGAAGGTACGCACTTCTATATAGCGCGGGTCCATCCAGTCATTGAGCAGCTTGACCGTTTCGCCCTTGCCCGCACCTTCGATGCCATTGATCAGCACGATGATCTGGCGCTTGGCCTGTTCATGCAGTTCGTACTGGGCTTCCAGCAGCGCTTCGCGCAGGGCCGGCACCGCGGCGTCGTAGGTTTCGTCGTCGATGCAGTGGCCGATTTCAGCGGATTCGAACATGTAGAGCTCCCGTTGCTTGTCGCTCAAGACTAGCGGTTCGATGCGAGCGATGTGGGTTATGACATCGAAACCCTGCCATGGGTCAATCCTCATAGGGCCAAGCAAGGGTCGCAGTGAGTTAACATGCCGGCCTTGCACCTGCCAGCGCGCCTTTAGTAGCCCGATCATGACCACCATCCAGCACGCCCAGCTCGACTGGGACGAAAACGGCAACCCGATTTCCCGGGCATTTGCCGACGTCTACTTCTCCAACGAATCGGGGCTGGCCGAAACCCGTCACGTGTTCCTGACCCAGAACGACCTGCACGCCCGCTTCACAGCGTTGCCTGCAAGCGGGCGGCTGGTGATCGGCGAGACAGGTTTTGGTACGGGGCTGAATTTCCTCTGCGCCTGGCAGTTGTTCGAAGCCTGCGCCACGCCCGGCGCACGCTTGCAGTTCGTCAGCGTGGAGAAGTTTCCCCTGAGTCGCGCAGACCTGACGCGGGCGCTGGACTTGTGGCCGGAACTGAAACCTTTCGCCGATCAACTGCTGGCGCAATACGTGGCGATTCACGAAGGCTTTCAGCGGCTGGTGTTCGACGGCGGGCGGGTCACCCTGACCCTGTTGATCGGCGATGCGCTGCAGATGCTGCCGCAGCTGGACGGCCCGATCGACGCCTGGTTTCTCGACGGCTTTGCCCCCGCGAAAAACCCGGAGATGTGGACGCCTGAGCTGTTCGCCGAGCTGGCCCGCCTCGCCGCGCCGGGTTCGACCATCGGCACCTTCACCAGCACCGGCTGGGTGCGTCGGGCGCTGAACGCGGCGGGTTTCAAGATGAAGCGGGTGCCGGGCATCGGTCATAAATGGGAAGTGCTCAGGGGCGCGTTCATCGGCTGGCCTGAAGAAGCACCTGCGCCTGCGTCGGCCAAGCCTTGGTTTGCCCGGCCTGCGCTGACTCATCGCGAGCGCAAGGCGCTGGTCATCGGTGCGGGGCTGGCGGGGTGTGCGACAGCGGCCAGTCTGGCGGCGCGGGGCTGGCAGGTGAGTCTGCTGGAGCGCCACGCGGACTTGGCCCAGGAAGCTTCGGGCAATCCTCAAGGCGTGCTGTACCTGAAACTCTCGGCCCATGGCACGGCTCTGTCGCAGCTGATTCTCAGCGGTTTTGGCCACACGCGGCGTCTGCTGGAGCGGCTTGAGCGAGGCGTCGACTGGGGGGATTGCGGGGTGCTGCAACTGGCCTTCGACGACAAGGAAGGCGAGCGGCAGGCGCAATTGGCGGCGGCGTTTTCCCCTGACTTGCTGCACGTGCTGGATCAAGCCGACGCCCAAGCCCAAGCAGGCGTTGCCCTGCCCAGCGGCGGGCTGTTCTACCCGGAGGGCGGCTGGGTGCATCCGCCGGCGCTGTGTCGGCATCAGGCAAACGCTTCGAACATTCGCCTGATGGCGCACAACGAGGTGGTCGAATTGCGACGGGACGGCGACGTCTGGCAGGCGTGGGATGGCGAGCGGTTGCTGGATTCGGCGCCGGTCGTGATTCTGGCCGGGGCGGGAGAGGTCAAACGCTTCCCGGCCAGCGCGGAGCTGCCGCTCAAGCGCATTCGCGGGCAGATCACCCGTCTGCCACAAACTCAGGCCAGCCAGGCGCTAAGCACGGTGGTCTGCGCCGAGGGCTATGTTGCGCCGGGTCGCCTGGGCGAGCACACGCTGGGGGCGAGTTTCGACTTCAAGAGCGACGATCTGACCCCGACCACTGCCGAGCATCTGGGCAATCTGACGCTACTGCGGGCGATTTCCGCTGACCTGACCGAGCGCTTGCAGGCCGATCATCTGCCTGCCGAACAGTTGCAAGGTCGCGCAGCGTTTCGCTGCACCAGCCCGGATTACCTGCCCATCGTCGGTCCATTGGCAGATCACGAGGCGTTTCTGGAGGCGTATGCGGTGTTGCGCAAAGACGCCCGACAAACGCCCGATGTGGCGTGCCCCTGGCTTGACGGGCTGTACGTCAACAGCGGGCATGGCTCGCGCGGCTTGATCACCGCGCCGCTGTCGGGTGAGTTGATTGCCGCCTGGCTGGACAACGAGCCCCTGCCCTTGCCCCGCAGCGTGGCCGAGGCCTGCCATCCGAACCGGTTTGTGTTGCGGCAGTTGATTCGAGGGAAGTAGTTGCAATCGTCACAGATCATCTGCGGTACTGCGGCCAGTCACTGAACGTATCCAGCCGGCTACAAAACTGCACTGCGCCACTGTTTACATCTCCCCCAGGCAACCCGGTATCCTCCACCTCATTCCCTTTCCAGGTATCGGTCGATGCTGCAAGTCCAGGACGTGTTCAAGAGCTATGCCACGGCCCAAGGCCCGCTGGCGGTATTGCGGGGCGTGGATTTGCAGTTGGGCCAGGGTGAAAGCCTGGCGTTGATGGGGGAATCCGGCAGCGGCAAGAGCACCCTGCTGCATCTGGTGGCGGGGCTGGATCAGGTCGATCAGGGCAGCATCGAGATCGCCGGGCACCGGCTGGACCTGATGAACGAAGCGCAACTGGCCAACTGGCGGCGCACGGAAATCGGCCTGGTGTTCCAGCAGTTCAACCTCATCGGCAGCCTCAAGGTCGAGGACAACCTGGCCTTTCAGGCGCGTCTGGCCGGGCGCTATTCCCCTGAGTGGCAAGCTGAACTGGTCGAACGCCTGGGCCTTGGCGCGCTGCTCAAGCGCTATCCCGAGCAACTCTCCGGCGGCCAGCAACAACGCGTCGCCATCGGCCGCGCCCTCGCCTCTCGTCCGGGCCTGCTGCTGGCGGACGAGCCCACCGGCAACCTCGACGAAAACACCAGCGACGAAGTGCTGCAACTGCTGCTGGACCTGCTCGCCGACAGCCCCACCAGCCTATTGATGGTCACCCACAGCCCCAGGGTCGCTGCGCGCCTGCATCGTCGCACGGTGCTGCATCTGGGCCGGCTGGCGGCTGAAGGCGATCGCTGATGCCGGTATTTTTCTGGACCCTCAAGGCGCTCCTCAGCCATTGGCGACGCCATCCTGTGCAATTCTTCAGCGTGCTCACCGGTCTGTGGCTGGCCACCAGCCTGCTGACCGGCGTACAAGCCCTGAACAGCCAGGCGCGGGAAAGCTACGCCAAGGCCAGCCAGTTGATCGGCGGCGAGCCGCAGAAAGTGCTCGTCGCGCCCAATGGCGCCAATTACTCACAGGAACTGTTCGTCAGCCTGCGTCGCGCTGGGTGGCCTGTGTCCCCGGCCTTGCGTGGCCGCGTCACCCTCAAGAACCTGCCCGATCAGCGGCTGGTCCTGCTCGGCATCGAACCGGTGACCCTGCCCGCCAACACCGCGCTGGCCGGTCAGACCCTGGACACCGAGCAGGTGGTCAACTTTTTCACACCGCCGGGCAGCACCTGGATTTCGCCGCAAACGATGCAGGCGCTCGGGCTGCACGAGGGCGAACAACCGCAGACCGAGGCCGGGCAGACCCTGCCGCCGCTGCGCGCCCAAGCCGACATGGCCCCCGGCCTGCTGCTGATGGACATCGGCTTCGCCCAGCAGGTGCTCAATCAGCCGGATCAGATCTCGCGGATGATCCTGCCCAGCGATTTCGCCGAAGACCCGCCGCCGCTGCCCGACGAGATGAAGGGCGAACTGGCGATCCGCAAAAGCGGTGAAGACAACGATTTGGGCCGCCTCACCGAAAGCTTTCACTTGAACCTCGACGCCCTGGGCTTTCTGTCGTTCGTGGTCGGGCTGTTCATCGTGCATGCCGCGATTGGCCTGGCGCTGGAGCAGCGTCGTGGGCTGCTGCGCAATCTGCGGGCCTGTGGCGTCAGCGGACGGGGGTTGATCGCAAGCCTGGTGATCGAACTCGGCGTGCTGGCGTTGATCGGCGGAATGGCCGGGGTCATCAGCGGCTACTGGCTGGCCAGCGTGTTGCTGCCCGACGTCGCCGCCAGCCTGCGCGGCCTGTACGGCGCCGAAGTGGCCGGGCATCTGAACCTGAGCATCTGGTGGTGGTTGAGCGGCCTGGGCGTGGCCTTGCTCGGCGCCTTTCTCGCAGGCGCCAGCAGCCTGTTGCGCGCCGCGCGCCTGCCCTTGCTGGCGCTGGCCAACGAACAGGCCTGGCATGACACCCACGCGCGCTGGCTCAAGCGACAAGGCTGGATCGCGGGTGTCTGCGCGCTTGTCGCCCTGCTTGCAGCGCTGTTCGGCAACAGCCTGGCCGTGGGCTTCGTGTTGATGGCCAGCCTGCTGCTCAGCGCTGCACTGGGACTGCCGGTGCTGCTCAATGCCTTGCTCAACCTGCTGCTCGGCAAAAGCCGTTCGGTGCTGGGCCAGTGGTTTCTCGCCGATTGCCGTCAGCAGTTACCGGCCTTGAGCCTGGCGTTGATGGCCTTGCTGCTGGCCATGGCCGCCAACATCGGCGCGGGCAGCATGACCTCGGGGTTCCGCCAGACCTTCACCCATTGGCTGGAACAACGCTTGAGCGCGGAGCTGTACATCAATCCGCAAAACCCGGCCCAGGCCGCGCCGTTGCAGAAGTGGCTGAGCGAACAGCCCCTGACCCGCGCCGTGCTGCCCAACTGGCAAGTGTCGCTGCAGCTGCGCGGCTGGCCCGCCGAGCTGTATGGGGTGATCGACAACGCCCATTACCGCCAGCACTGGCCGCTGCTGCAGTCCGCAGGCGACGACCCCTGGGGGCAACTGGCCAAGGACGACACGCTGATGCTCAGCGAGCAGTTGGCGCGGCGCTTGAAGGTCAGCGTCGGCGATGAAGTGAAACTGCCCGCCCCCGATGGCGACTGGCCGCTGCGCGTGGTGGGCATCTACGCCGATTACGGCAACCCCAAGGGCCACATGCTGGTCAACGCCAACCACCTGCTCGAACACTGGCCGGACCTGACGCCTAACCGCTTCAACCTGCGCATCGATACCCAGGCGATCCCGCAATTGCTGCGGGTGCTGCACAACAAATTCACCATCGACGACAACCGCATCGTCGACCAGATCCAGCTCAAGGCTTGGTCGCGGCAGGTGTTCGAACGCACTTTTTCAGCAACCGCTGCGCTCAACAGCCTGACCCTGATGGTCGCCGGCGTTGCGCTGTTCATCAGCCTGCTGACCCAGAGCCAGAGTCGCCTCGGGCAACTGGCGCCGTTGTGGGCGCTGGGGGTTACGCGACGGCAGTTGATGCTGCTGAACCTGGCCCAGACCTGGCTGCTGGCGGTGCTGACGCTGGTGCTGGCGATTCCGCTGGGGCTGCTGCTGGCGTGGTGCCTGGATGCGGTGATCAACGTCCAGGCCTTCGGCTGGCGCCTGCCGTTGCAGGTGTTCCCTGGGCAGTTGCTGCGCCTGATGCTGCTGGCGATGCTCGCTACCTTGCTGGCCTCGGCCTGGCCGCTGTATCGCCTGTATCGCACGCGGCCTGCTGACTTGCTGAGGACCTTCGCCAATGAACAGTAAGGCGCTGGCCCTGTTGCTCGTCGCGCTGCTGATGAGCGGCTGCGACAACAAAACCGAGGACGAAAAAGGCTTCGCCGGGCTGGCCGACGATGCCGCCAGTTATGCACAGGTGACGCCGGGCAAGCGCTTCGTGTTCCCCGAAGATCATGGTCGCCACAACGATTTTCGCATTGAGTGGTGGTACGTCACCGCCAACCTCAAGGACGCCGATGGCCAGTCCTTCGGCGTGCAGTGGACGCTGTTTCGCAATGCCCTGCCCCGGCCGAAAACCGCCGCCAGCGACGAGCACGGCTGGAGCAATCGCAACCTGTGGATGGGCCACGCCGCAGTCACCTCCGAGGCCGAACACTACGCCGCCGAGCGCTATGCCCGAGGGGGCGTCGGTCAGGCCGGCGTCACGCTGGCGCCTTTCACGGCGTGGATCGACGACTGGGCCTTCACCAGCCATTCGAGCATCGAAAACCCGCTGACCGACATGCAGCTGCAAGCCAGTGGCCCGCAGTTCAACTATCGCCTGCGCCTGACCTCGAGCAAGCCGCTGGTGCTGCAAGGCAAGGACGGCTTCAGCCAGAAATCCGAGCAAGGGCAAGCGTCGTATTACTACAGTCAGCCGTTCTTTCAGGCCGACGGTACGCTGGAAATCGACGGCAAGACCTATCAGGTCTCGGGCCCCGCCTGGCTGGACCGCGAATGGAGCAGCCAGCCGCTGACGGAAAACCAGACCGGCTGGGACTGGTTCTCGCTGCACCTGAAAAACGGCGCCGACGTGATGCTCTACCGCATGCGCCAGAAGGACGGCGAGCCGTACCTGACCGGCACCTGGATCAACGCCGATGGCAGCACCGAACTGCTCGCGGCGAAAGACATCGAGCTGACGCCGCAGGACACCACCGAGGTCGACGGCCGCGACATGCCCACCCACTGGTCGGTAAAAATCCCCGGCAAGGGGGTCGATGTCTCGGTCGACGCGCTCAACCCTCACGCCTGGATGAACCTGCAGATTCCCTATTGGGAAGGGCCGGTGCAGGTGACAGGGAATCAGGAGGGTGTGGGGTATCTGGAGATGACGGGGTATTGAGCCTTGCACACATACAGCCTCCTACGCCTTCGGCAGAATCAAAAACGCAGCAGTGCTTAGCCTCTGCTTATAACCGATCGTTCTAAAACTCTCACAATCCCCACCGGTCAGTCTTTGGGTAGCCGGACTTCCCCGGCCACATTCCCCAACGGAAAACCGGTAAGGACTTATGTGCGGATTAGCTGGTGAACTACGCTTCGACAACCAACCTGCGGACCTCGCCGCAGTAGAACGCATCACCCATCATCTGGCCCCTCGCGGCCCGGATGCCTGGGGTTTTCATAGCCAGGGGCCGATTGCCCTGGGCCATCGTCGCCTGAAAATCATGGACCTGTCCGACGGTTCGGCGCAGCCGATGATCGACAGCCATCTGGGCCTTTCACTGGCCTTCAACGGCGCGATCTACAACTTCCCTGAACTGCGCGCCGAGCTGGAAAGCCTGGGCTATCAGTTCCATTCCGGTGGCGACACTGAAGTGCTGCTCAAGGGCTACCACGCCTGGGGCGCCGACATGCTGCCCAAGCTCAACGGCATGTTCGCCTTCGCCATCTGGGAGCGCGACAACAAGAGCCTGTTCATCGCTCGCGACCGCCTGGGTGTGAAGCCGCTGTATCTCTCGCGCACCGACAAGCGCCTGCGTTTCGCCTCGGCCCTGCCGGCGCTGCTCAAAGGCGGCGACATCAGCCCGATGCTCGACCCGGTCGCGCTCAACCACTACCTGAACTTCCATGCCGTGGTCCCTGCCCCGCGCACCCTGCTCGCTGGCGTCGAGAAAATTCCGCCGGCCACCTGGATGCGTGTGAGTGCCGAGGGCAAGATCGAGCAGAAGGTCTGGTGGACGCTGCCTTACGGCCCTCATGCCGATGAAGCCAACCTGACCCTGGAAGACTGGCGCGACCGCGTGCTCGACAGCACCCGCGAAGCCGTGGCCATTCGTCAACGCGCTGCAGTGGACGTAGGCGTGCTGCTCTCGGGCGGCGTCGATTCGAGCATGCTCGTCGGCCTGCTGCGCGAAGTCGGCGTGAAAGACCTGTCGACCTTCTCCATCGGCTTTCAGGATGCCGGCGGCGAGCGCGGCGACGAGTTTCAGTACTCGGACCTGATCGCCAAGCACTACGGCACGAATCACCATCAGCTGCGCATCAAGGAAAGCGAGATCATCGAGCAACTGCCTGCAGCGTTCCGCGCCATGAGCGAGCCGATGGTCAGCCACGACTGTATCGCTTTTTATCTGCTGTCTCGCGAAGTCGCCAAGCACTGCAAAGTAGTGCAGAGCGGCCAGGGCGCGGATGAGCTATTCGCCGGGTATCACTGGTACCCGCAAGTCGATGGCGCCAGCGACCCGTACGCGGCCTATCGCGATGCGTTTTTCGACCGCAGCTACGACGAGTACGCCGCCACTGTAGCCCCGCGATGGCTGACCCAGAACGACGCCGCCGGTGATTTTGTGCGCGAACATTTCGCCATGCCGGGCGCCGATGCCGGTGTGGACAAAGCGCTGCGTCTGGACGGCACGGTGATGCTGGTGGACGACCCGGTCAAACGCGTCGACAACATGACCATGGCCTGGGGTCTGGAGGCGCGCACGCCGTTCCTCGACTACCGCCTGGTCGAGCTTTCGGCTCGCGTCCCTGCGCGCTTCAAGCTGCCGGATGGCGGCAAGCAGGTGCTGAAAGAAGCCGCGCGTCTGGTGATTCCTTCGGAGGTCATCGACCGCAAGAAAGGCTACTTCCCGGTGCCGGGCCTCAAGCACCTTGAGGGCGACACGCTGAACTGGGTGCGCGACCTGCTGCTCGACCCGAGCCAGGACCGTGGCCTGTTCAACCCGACCATGCTCGACACCCTGCTGACCAACCCCGACGGTCAATTGACCCCGCTGCGCGGCTCGAAGCTGTGGCAGCTCGCGGCCCTGAACCTGTGGCTCAGCGAACAAGGACTGTGACCGATGAAAGCCAATGCTTCGCTCTACAACCAGCGCCTGTTGCGCGGTCAGGCGCCGTCCTACGAACGCCTGCAGGCGCGCTTCGCCGAAGACGGCAGCTCCCTGGATGACGCGCCGCTGGCGCTGCATTGCGGCTGGGGTCGTCTGCTGATCGGGCACACCTACCCCGATCCCGCGGCGCTGGCCAACGAGCTGCTCAATGAGAAACCCGGCGAGCGCGACATTGCGCTCTACGTGGCCGCGCCGCAACAGGTACTGGCGCAGTCGCCGCAGCAGCTTTTTCTCGATCCGTCGGACACCCTGCGCCTGTGGTTCAGCGACTATCGCCCGTCGCAACGGGTGTTTCGCGGCTTTCGCATTCGTCGCGCCCAGAACCAGGCCGACTGGGACGCGATCAACAACCTGTACATCGCCCGCGGCATGTTGCCCATCGACCCGACCTTGCTGACCCCGCGTCATCAGGGTGGCCCGGTGTACTGGATCGCCGAGGACGAAAGCAGCAATGCGGTGATCGGCAGCGTGATGGGCCTCAATCATCAAAAGGCCTTCAACGACCCGGAACACGGCAGCAGCCTCTGGTGCCTGGCGGTGGACCCACAATGCACCCGCCCCGGCGTGGGCGAAGTATTGGTGCGTCATCTGATCGAACACTTTCAGAGCCGCGGCCTGGCCTATCTTGACCTGTCCGTGCTGCACGACAACCAGCAGGCGAAAAACCTCTACGGCAAGCTCGGTTTTCGTAACCTGCCGACATTCGCCATCAAGCGCAAGAACGGCATCAACGAGAAGCTGTTCCTCGGCCCCGGCCCGCAGGCGGACTTCAACCCGTATGCGCGGATCATCGTTGAAGAAGCCCATCGACGCGGCATCGAAGTGCAAGTGGACGATGCAGAAGCCGGCCTGTTCACCCTCATCCACGGCGGTCGGCGCATCCGCTGCCGGGAGTCCCTGAGCGACCTCACCACGGCCGTCAGCATGACCCTGTGCCAGGACAAGCGCCTGACCAACAAGGTGCTCAAGGCCGCCGGTTTGCAGTTGCCCGTGCAGCAGTTGGCGGGCAATGCCGATGACAATCTGGCGTTTCTTGACGAGCACGAACGCATCGTCGTCAAGCCGGTGGATGGCGAACAGGGCCAGGGCGTAGCGGTGGATTTGCGCACTATTGAAGACGTGCAGGCGGCGGTCGAGCGTGCGCGCCAGTTCGATTCCCGCGTATTGCTGGAAAGCTTTCACGAAGGACTGGACCTGCGCATCGTCGTCATCGGTTTTGATGTGGTCGCCGCAGCGATTCGCCGCCCTGCCGAAATCATGGGTGATGGCCGCCATACCGTCGGCCAGTTGATCGAAGCCCAGAGCCGTCGTCGCGCGGCGGCGACCAGTGGCGAAAGCAAGATCCCGATGGACGACGAAACCCGTCGCACCGTGGAAGACGCCGACTTCAGCTTTGACAGCGTGCTGCCATCCGGGCAACGCCTGGCGGTGCGGCGCACGGCCAACCTGCACACGGGCGGCTGCCTGGAAGACGTCACAGCGATCCTGCACCCAGTGCTCAAAGACGCCGCCATCCGCGCAGCCCGCGCCCTCGACATCCCGGTGGTGGGCCTGGACTTGATGGTCCCGGCTGCCGATCAACCGGAATACGTGTTCATCGAAGCCAACGAACGCTGCGGCCTGGCCAACCACGAGCCACAGCCGACCGCCGAGCGCTTCGTTGATCTGTTGTTTCCCCATAGCCTGCCCGTTCACGGGTGAACGCAGCTTCAAGCGTCAAGCTTCAAGCTGCAAGACGGAGCGGCGAACGCTTCACTTGCAGCTTATGGCTTGAGGCTTGGAGCTGCTCCGATAGGAGCTCCCATGACCACTGCACAGAAAATCCTCGAACCGGATCTGAATTACCTGCAGAAAGTCCTGCTGGAAATGCTCGCGATTCCCAGTCCCACGGGCTTTACCGACACCATCGTGCGCTACGTCGCCGAGCGTCTGGAAGAGCTGGGCATTCCCTTCGAACTGACCCGTCGCGGCACCATTCGCGCGACCTTGAAAGGCAAACAGAACAGCCCTGACCGTGCCGTCTCTGCGCACCTGGACACCATTGGCGCGAGCGTGCGTGAAGTGAAAGAAAACGGCCGTCTGGGCCTGTCGGCGGTGGGTTGCTGGTCGAGCCGTTTCGCCGAAGGCAGCCGCGTCAGCGTGTTCACCGACACCGGCGTGATTCGCGGCAGCGTGTTGCCGTTGATGGCCTCGGGACACGCGTTCAACACCGCCGTCGACACCATGCCGATCAGTTGGGACCACATCGAACTGCGCCTGGACGCCTACTGCGCGACCCGCGCCGATTGCGAGTCGCTGGGGATCAACATTGGTGACTTCGTGGCCTTCGATCCACTGCCCGAATTCACCGAGAGCGGCCACATCAGCGCACGCCACCTGGACGACAAGGCCGGTGTTGCCGCCCTGCTCGCCTCGCTCAAGGCCATCGTCGACAGCGGCGCCGAGCCCCCCATCGATTGCCACCCGCTGTTCACCATTACCGAGGAGATCGGCAGCGGCGCAGCTGGCAGCCTGCCGTGGGACGTCAGCGAATTCGTCGGTATCGACATCGCCCCGGTCGCCCCCGGTCAGCACTCCAGCGAACACGCGGTGAGCGTGGCGATGCAGGACTCCGGCGGCCCGTACGACTATCACCTGTCCCGCCACTTGCTGCGTCTGGGCCAGGAGAAAGAGCTGTCGGTGCGCCGCGACCTGTTCCGCTATTACTACAGCGACGCGCACTCGGCGATCACCGCGGGCTACGACACTCGCACTGCTCTCCTGGCCTTTGGCTGCGATGCGACCCATGGTTATGAGCGCACCCACATCGACAGCCTCACCACCCTGAGCAAGTTGCTGACCGCTTACATCCTCAGCCCGCCGGTCTTCGCCAGCGACGCTAAACCGGCCAATGCGTCGCTGGAGAATTTCAGTCATCAGCTGGAGCACGACGCGCAGATGGAAACCGATACGCGAGTGCCGGCGGTGGATACGTTGGTGGGGCGTTAGGCACCCTGCGCGTGTACGCGGTCCTGACCTGAGGGAGACGACTTGTCGTCGGATCCCTCTATTTTTGATCCGCGATCATCCGTGCTTTCGTAGGAAAAATTGACGACCGCTGTAGCCCGCCAACCGCGACCACGCTAGCATCCCCGCCATCCGCCCCATCTGATGACCGAGCCGCCCATATGCTGATCCCCCACGACCAACTCGAAGCCGACACGCTGACCCGTCTGATCGAGGATTTCGTGACCCGTGACGGCACCGACAACGGTGACGACACGCCCTTGGAAACCCGCGTCCTGCGGGTCCGGCATGCATTGACCAAGGGTCAGGCGGTGATCTTCTTCGATCTGGACAGCCAGCAGTGCCAGCTGATGCTCAAGCACGAAGTGCCCAAAGAATATTTCGACGAGTGAAACATGTGCCGCAAGGCATAGGTGCTGTTCGGCAAGTGGGTCTAGACGCCCGCTGATTGCGCCGCCAGTTGCTGCAGGCGTGCGGCGATCCGCTTGTACACCTCGCTGCGATGAATCTTCACGTGTTGCGGGGCATTGATTCCCAGGCGGACCTGATTGCCCGTGATTCCCAGAATCTGCACGGTAATGTCGTCACCGATGGCAAATGACTCCCCTATTTCCCGCGTCAATACCAGCATGTTTCCTACTCCCAGGGTGGTAACCGAGGAGGCAGGGTGACAAGTGGGATCCAATGCATCAATGCATTGGGAAAAAATCAGTCTTGCCCTTCAAGCGTCATCGGCGGTAGCTGACAGACGCGTCCTACATAGCCATTTCAATCATTAAACCGGTCAATCAAAGCATGGCCTTCTTACAAGAGGATGCGCGTCTGTTGGAAAACCCGTCGTTGACTGTCAGCCGATGGACTTGGTCTTGGCGCGCATCTTGTCGGCCATATTGGCCATTTCGTCATAAATGGCCTGCGGGTTCTGCTGCTTGATCTGCCAGGCCATGCGGCCCTGTTCGTGGGGCAGGATCATGAATTCACCTTGGGCCACCTGATCGTAGATGTAGTTGGCGATGTCACCGGCGCTGATCGGCGAGCTTTCCAGCAGCTTGCCGACCTGGGCTTTCATGGCCGGCGTCGGGCCGCGGAAGGAGTCCAGCAGGTTGGTCTGGAAGAACGACGGGCAAACCACATGCACGCCGACTTCCTGCTGACGCAGCTCCACCAGCAGGCTTTCGGACAGCGCCACCACACCGGCCTTGGCCACGTTGTAATTGCTCATCGCCGGGCCCTGCATCAGCGCGGCCATAGAGGCGACGTTGATGATCTTGCCCTTGCTTCGCTCCAGCAGCGGCAGAAACGCCTTGCAGCCCTTGACCACGCCCATGAGGTTGATAGCGATCTGCCAGTCCCAGTCCTCCAGCGACAACTCACCGAAGAAACCGCCCGACGCCACACCGGCGTTGTTGACGATGATGTCGATGCCCCCGAACTTCTGCTCACAAGCCTGTGCGAAAGCAGTCAACTGGCTGTAGTCGCGCACATCGCAACGCTGTACGAAACCCTCTCCCCCGGCCTCACGCACCAACCTCAGGGTTTCCTGAAGCCCCGGGTCACTGACATCCGACAGCGCCAGACGCCAGCCTTCACGTGCCCAGCGCAGTGCGATTTCACGCCCAAGGCCGGAACCTGCGCCAGTGATCATGATGCGATTTTGCATAACCGTTGCCTTGTCGATTGCGGGGAAGTGCGCTCAGTGTAAACAGAGAGATTGTCGGACAAGGCCTTCATTCGCTTGCTGAATGTCCTCGGCAAACCGCCACCTCAGGGGGCTGCATGGCGACTTGGGTGATGTTTGACGTTTCTACAGGATCCAGGCGCGAACAGGAGTGGGGAATCAGCGGAACAGATGATCAGTCTTTTCGAGTCCTTCGGTGGGGGCCAGTACTTAGGGTGCTTGTTAATTGAGGATCAAAAGCAACTTCCGGACCGATCAGCCATGGGTAAGTTCCCGATTTATTCGCTGTAAGTCGGGACCTTACAAAAATCAAAAGTTAGGTTTATATGCAGCCATCACGATCACAACTCATTGATTTAGCTGAATTAAATAAAAATGTTATTTTTTCTGACTCATTGCCAGAACCTTTTCTCGTGGCCGACAGTCGGATTATTCAAGCAGTACAAGTTTCTTGCCAAGTTGGCAGAGGCTTGAACGGCACGGCCTCTTACCAAGTACACAAGAAGGAACTCGTCATGGGCATCGGCACAATTCTGATTATTATCCTCATTCTCCTGTTGATCGGCGGTCTGCCGGTCTTCCCGCACTCCAGAAGCTGGGGTTACGGGCCATCGGGGATTATCGGTACGATCCTGGTGATTCTGTTGATTCTGGTTCTGCTCGGCAGGATATGATCCCCTGGCAGCCAGTGAAAAGCCCCGCACAAGGCGCAATGCTGTTCACTTAAGCATTTGAGCTCAAACCGGGGTTACTGGAAAATCCGATGCCAGACACTTGGCATCGGATATTTTTTGTCTGTACAGCAGCATCTCATCGACCCCGGCGACGCCTTCAATTGTTCAGATCTGGGCGCCATGACTCAGAACATCCCCGTTGAATGGGTGGCGTGCGCTCTGGATCTTTCCAGCCAGGCAATCATCAATCGTCGTCGCTTGTCCGCAGACCAGGTGCTCTGATTGGTTCTGGGCATGGCGGTGTTCACGACAAAAATACCGCCCCCCAGGCAGCCAAAAGCAGGGCCCTTTTGGCCACTGGCGTGGCTCTCTCGACAGACGTGACCCGCCGTAAACCGGGCGCTATCGAGTTGTGCGTTTACCCTGCAGACCGCCGGTATGCGCGAAGATCAATCGCGTCCCCCTGGCAAATCGTCCGGCCGCGGTCGCTTGCCGTAGAGCGAGCAACGCCTTGCCTGTGTACAACGGCTCCAGAGGCACCTCACTCTGCCCTTCACTCATCGACATGAATTGAAGCAACTCAGGATCCACCTTGGCGAACCCACCGCGACTGGCATCCATCAGCTCATACCGACTCAAACCGTCCGTACCAACAATGTCCGCGACATTCTTTTCAACCCCATGCCCCTCAGGCACCGCCATCGCGCCAAACACTTTGCGCGGCCCATCTTCAGCCAGCACTAACCCCGCCAGCGTGGTGCCTGTTCCGCACGCCAGCCACCAGCCGTCGTAGTCGCTCCAGCCAATGTCAGCGAGCTGAGCGCGGGCCTGATTCACGATCTCGGTGCAGCCCACGGCCCCGTCCAGCCCACCGCCGCCTTCGGGGATCGGGTACAGCTGTGGATAACGTTCGCGCCACGGCACCCAGAAATCCGCTTCATGGCGAGCGCGGTATCCGGCGTAACCGAGCCAATGCAGTTCCATGCCGAAAGCCCGCAGATCGAGCACCGTCGGCGTTTCAACCGGGTGCCCGCGCAGCAACCCGACGGTGGCAAAACCAAACCGCTTGCCCGCTGCCGCGAGAGCATGAAGGTGGTTGGAATGCGCGCCACCCAGGCTGATCACGCCTTCGGCACCTGCCTTCTTGGCGGCAGCGAGGTGATGGGTGAGCTTGAACCATTTGTTGCCGCTGATGAGCGGGTCGATCAGGTCCAGCCGCAGGATAGCGACGTCGATGCCTGCCGACGTGAGCCAAGGCAGGTTGAAGGGTTGGAGGGGGGCTTGGGGGAGCATGGTATGACGACATGGATAAGAGAATGTGAATTCTACACAGTCGTTCTTGCTTCTGGTCGAAGGCCGTGGGAGCCGGCTTGCTGGCGAATACAATCGATCTGACATATCGATTTTGGATCACACCGCATTCGCCAGCAAGCCGGCTCCCACGCCTTCGGCAGAAGCTCAAGCCAAGGCTTACAACTGCGCCGCCAACCACGAACCCTGATTGATCGCGCGCTTGGCGTCCAGCTCGGCGGCCACGTCTGCGCCGCCGATCAAGTGCACGCTCTGCCCCGCCGCCTGCAGGCCGTCGTACAATTCGCGCAACGGATCCTGGCCTGCGCAGATCACCACGTTGCCCACCGGCAGCAGTTTTTCCTCGCCTTCGGTACCGATGCGAATGTGCAAGCCTGCATCGTCGATCTTCACGTACTCGACGCTGTTGAGCATCTGCACATGCTTGTTCTTAAGCCCCGCGCGATGAATCCAGCCGGTGGTCTTGCCCAGGCCGTCGCCGACCTTGGAGGTCTTGCGCTGCAACAGGTACACCTGACGCGCTGGCGCATGAGGGTGCGGCTTGATCCCGGCAACACCGCCACGGGCCTGCAACTCGCCATCGATGCCCCACTCTTCCCAGAACGCATCGCGATCCAGACTCGTGGCCACGCCCTGATGCACGAGGAATTCCGACACGTCGAAACCGATACCGCCCGCGCCAATCACCGCCACCGACTTGCCCACCGGCTTGCGCTCAAGAATCACGTCCAGGTAGCTCAGCACTTTAGGGTTGTCGATGCCTGGAATGGCCGGCGTGCGCGGCGCAATCCCCGTGGCGAGGATCACTTCGTCATAACCCTTGCCCACCAGGTCATCCACCGAGACGCGCTGATTCAGACGCACGTCAACGCCTGTGGTCTGCAGCTTGCGACCGAAATAACGCAGGGTTTCGAAGAACTCTTCCTTGCCCGGCACGCGTTTGGCGATGTTGAACTGACCGCCGATTTCGCTCGCCGAATCAAACAGCGTCACCTCATGGCCCCGCTCGGCGGCCACCGTCGCCGCCGCCAAGCCCGCTGGCCCGGCGCCGACCACGGCGATTTTCTTGATCTGCTTGACCGGCAGGTAATTGAGCTCGGTCTCGTGGCAGGCGCGCGGGTTGACCAGACAGCTGGTGAGCTTGCCGTCGAAAATGTGGTCCAGGCACGCCTGGTTGCAACCGATGCAGGTGTTGATTTCGTCGCTGCGACCGGCCGCGGCCTTGTTGACGAATTCCGGGTCGGCCAGGAAGGGCCGCGCCATCGACACCATGTCGGCGTCGCCTTCGGCCAGCACGGCTTCAGCCACTTCCGGGGTGTTGATGCGGTTGGTGGTGATCAGCGGGATAGACACCGAGCCACGCATCTTCGCCGTGACCTTGGCGAACGCCGCGCGGGGCACCTTGGTGGCGATGGTCGGGATACGCGCTTCGTGCCAGCCGATGCCGGTGTTGATGATCGTCGCGCCGGCCTTTTCGATGGCTTTGGCCAACTGCACCACTTCTTCCCAAGTGCTGCCGCCTTCGACCAGATCGAGCATCGACAGGCGATAAATGATGATGAAGTTGCGGCCCACCGCCTCGCGCACACGACGCACGATTTCCACCGCCAGGCGCATGCGGTTTTCGTAGCTGCCGCCCCAGCGGTCGGTGCGGTGGTTGGTGTGGGCCACCAGGAACTGGTTAATCAGGTAGCCTTCCGACCCCATGATTTCCACGCCGTCGTACTCGGCGGTCTGGGCCAGGGTGGCGCAGGTGACGAAATCCTGAATCTGCTTCTCGATGCCTTCCTCGTCCAGCTCCTTGGGCTTGAACGGGTTGATCGGAGCCTGGATCGCGCTCGGCGCCACTTGGTTGGGGCTGTAGGCGTAGCGGCCGGTGTGCAGGATCTGCATGCAGATCTTGCCGCCCGCTTCGTGCACCGCCTTGGTCACGATGCGGTGATGCTCGGCTTCCTCGGGCGTGCTCAGCTTGGCGGAACCGGCATACACACCGCCCTCGACGTTCGGTGCGACCCCCCCGGTCACCATCAGGCCAACGCCACCCCGGGCACGCTCGGCGAAATACGCTGCCATGCGCTCGAAACCGCCGGGTTTTTCTTCAAGACCGGTGTGCATCGAGCCCATGAGGGTGCGGTTGCGCAGGGTGGTGAATCCCAAGTCCAGCGGAGCCAGCAAGTGCGGGTAGTGAGCGGCGGCCATAAACAACTCCATCGAGCATCATCACGGAAAGCGCGGGCACTCTCCGGTGCCCGTCGACTCGTCAGGGACTACAAGCATAGTCCTGTTCATGGCGCAGACATTAAACACCGCGACGGTCACGCTCAATGACCTAAAGTGACAACTTAATGATCGTAGCGAGCAGCGCGTGGCCGAGTGCTGCTCGCTGCATCTCACGCCACGGCATCCGCAGCGCCGCCATTGGCCAAGGCCGTAGCCCGCGAACGCCATGCAAAACCGAGCACCATCAACAACCCCAGGCCTGCCATCACCGCACCGGCCAAGGAAATCGCCGGGTATCCCAAGCCTGCGTTGATCACCGCGCCACCCAGCGCCGCGCCGATGGCGTTGCCGAAGTTGAACGCACCGATGTTCACTGCCGACGCCAGGTTGGGCGCGTCTTTGGCGGCCTCCATCACGCGCATCTGCAGCGGTGGCACCAGAGCGAAACTCGCAGCGCCCCAGATCAGGATCGCCACCGCAGTCGGCAGCGGCCAGCGCATCAGCACGGAGAACGCGAGCAGGACGACGATCAGCACCACCAACGACACGATCAGCGTACGATCCACCGAGCGGTCCGCTGCCTTGCCGCCCCACATGTTGCCCAAGGTCAGGCCGATACCGAACAGCACCAGCATGGCGGTAATAAAGGTGGTGGAAGCGTGGGTTTCGCTGTGCAGGATCGGCGCGATGTAGGTGAACACCGTAAACATCGCCCCCGAGCCCACGACAGTCAGTGCCAGCGCGGCGAGCACCGGCCCACGGGCCAGCACCTTGATCTCGGCCAGCACGCCGTCACTTTTGGGCAGCGGCAGGTTGGGCAAGGCGAACCACAGCGAGGCCATGGCGACAAAGCCTAAAGCGGCGATGCCCCAGAACGCGGTACGCCAGCCCATGATTTCGCCGAACCAACTGGCCAGCGGCACGCCGCCGATGGTCGCCAGTGTCAGCCCCATGAACATCGCAGCCACGGCTCCTGCCCTTTTCTCGGGCGGCACCACGCTGGCGGCAACGATGGAACCGATGCCAAAGAAGGCGCCGTGGTTGAGGGAGGTCACCACCCGGGCGATGAGCAGGCTTTCATAGCTGGTGGCCATGGCCGACATCAGGTTGCCCAAGGTGAAAATCGCCATCAGCCCGATCAGCAGATAACGCCGTGGAATCTTGCCGGTGGTCAGGGTCATCAGCGGCGCGCCGATCAGCACGCCCAGGGCGTAGGCGCTGACCAACAGGCCTGCGGTGGGGATCGAAACGCCGAGGTCGGCGGCAATGCCGGGCAACATGCCCATGGGGGCGAACTCGGTCACGCCGATGCCAAAGGCACCGATGGATAACGCTACAAGCGGTGGATTGATACGCATGAAAATGGCTCCTTATCTATGCCGTAAATGCTACGATCCCGGCTTTCGCGGCGGTAGAGCCCTTTAGGTACAAGCACCTTTGCTTTAGAGGCACAAATGGACTTCAACGGCAGGTCAGGGGAAATGGAGGTGTTCGCCAAGGTGGCGCAGGCCGGGAGCCTGTCCGCTGCGGCGCGAGCACTTGGGCTGACGCCTTCTGCGGTGAGCCGGATCATCGCCCGCACCGAACAGCGCATCGGCACGCGCCTGCTGTTGCGTACGACCCGCGCCATCACCCTCACCGCCGAGGGTGAGGCGTACTTGCGCGGCGCGCGACGCATCCTCGCGGACATGGCCGAAGTCGAAGAAGCCATCGCCAGCCAGGGCGTGCCACGCGGTCGATTGCGGGTCAGCGCATCCCTGGCTCACGGGCGTCTGGCAATCGTGCCGCTCGTGGCAGCCTTCACCGCTCGCTACCCGGAAATCCTTGTCGAACTGACCCTGGGCGATGAGGTGGTCGACATCCTCGCCGGCCAAGCCGACGTTGCCGTGCGCTTCGGTTATCTGCCCGACAGCCCCCTGAGCGCGCGCTGCATCGGTGAAACCGGGCAAGTGATCGTCGCATCGCCCGCCTATCTGCAACGCCACGGCAGGCCCCACGAACCCGAAGACCTGGCCCGCCACAATTGCCTGCGCTTCAACTTTCGCCGCGCCGCCCCCGACTGGCCGTTTCGCCGCGACGACCAGGAATTCTCGCTCAAGGTCTCCGGCAGCATCGAATGCAGCAGCGGTGAAGCGCTGGCGCAACTGGCCAGGCTCGGCGCCGGCATCGCTCGCATCGGCGCCTTCACCGTGGTCGACGAGATCGAGCGCGGCGAACTGGTGCCGTTGCTGGAAGCCTACAACCCCGGCGACCGCGAGCCGATTCACGCTGTGTTCGTCGGCGGCTCGACCATGACCGCGAGGGTCAGGGTGTTTGTGGACTTTCTGGTGGAGCATCATCGTGACTGGCGCTATGCGCTGTCCGCGCCGCAATGATCGATTCTGGTCGGCAACGGACTGCGACTCATCGTCAACCCGAAACGAGAATCAGAGCTGGGGGCCAGTACGCCCAGAATGGGCAATCGAATCGTTCAGACAGCGCAATGATCAGTGGCGATGAGCATCCGAAGCCCCGGCATCCGGACCTCGCAGATACACCTCATCACTGACCTTCTCCAGCCACTCGACATTCTTGCCATTCAGTGCCTCCTGCACCGCAATGTGCGTCATCGAAGTCGTGGCCGATGCGCCGTGCCAGTGTTTGTGGCCGGGTGGGCACCAGATCACGTCGCCGGCACGAATCTCGACGATGGGCTCGCCTTCGCACTGGGTCCAGCCGCAGCCTGCAGTGACGATCAGGGTCTGGCCCAGCGGGTGAGTGTGCCAGGCCGTGCGGGCGCCGGGTTCGAAGGTGACGCTGGCAACGGACACTCGGGCAGGTTCGGGCGGGAAGTTCAGCGGGTCGATTCTGACGGTGCCGGTGAACCATTCTTCCGGGCCTTTGATGGAGGGTTGTGAGCCTGGGCGTTTGAGTTCCATGGGGGTTCCTGTGCAGAGAGTGTTTGCGGTTAAGGCGCAGGAAAGCACACTAAACAACGTTGAAAGCGATGAGTACCGCCCAACAATGAGATGCGCTGATGAGCCTCGCTCAGCAATCGCAGGCGGCGATTGATGAGAAACGCTCAAGGCTTCATGCAGGTTTTTGCCGATAGTGGTGCCCGCGCTGATCCACTAGCGTGTGGGTTTCTCAACCCGGCAGGAGCTTCACAATGAGAGCACTGGTTGCAAGCTGTGCGCTGAGCGCCGCCTCGATGGTCCCCTTCGCAACTCAGGCCGCAGAAACACCCGCGACGCAGAGCATGAGCGTGGTCAGGAATGGCGAGCAGGCGTCGATCATGGGCGCGCCTGGCAACTTCGTCGGCAGCGTGCGCGTCGACCCGTTGTTCGCGCCACGCCAACCGTCAGCGGTCTCGGCAGGCGCGGTCACCTTTCAGCCCGGCGCACGTTCGGCCTGGCACACCCATCCGCTGGGGCAGACGCTGGTGGTCACCTCCGGCACCGGCTGGGTGCAGCAAGCGGGTGGGGAAAAGATCGTGATCAAGCCGGGCGATGTGATCTGGACGCCCCCAGGCGTCAAGCACTGGCACGGCGCGACGGCGACCACCGGCATGAGCCACATCGCGATTCAGGAAACACGTAACGGCACCAGTGTCGAGTGGCTGGAGCCGGTCAGTCAGGCGCAATACGAAGCGTCGCGTTGAGGCGTCGAAGGTCAGGTGATCGAAGCGCTTACGCCAGGTAATGCCCCATCGGCTGCAGCTCGCGGATCAGCTCGATCAACAGCCGCAGGCCCATCGGCAACTGACGATGGCTGGAGTAATACATGTGAAAACCCGGCGCCACGCTGGCCCAGTCATCGAGCACACGAATCACCTCGCCGCGCTCCATCAACGGCGCCATAGCAGGCTCCGGGGCGTACATCAGGCCGGCACCCCGACGCACCAGCGACAGCCCGACGCGGGTTTCGTCGATGGTGATGCAACCCGGCACGGCGACGGCCAACTGCTCGTCGCCCTTCTCGAATTCCCAGTCATAGATCGAGCCGCTGCCCAGGCGAATGCGCAGGCAACGGTGCTGCAACAGATCGTTCGGGTGCTGCGGCACGCCGAAGCGTTCGAGGTACCCCGGACTGCCCGCCACCACCCAGCGAATGTCCGGCGACAGGCGCTGGGCAATCATGTCTTCGGGCACCGTGCCGCCGTAACGAATTCCCGCGTCATGCCCGCCGCCGATGATGTCGACGATGAGGTTGGTCACCGTCAGGTCGATTTCGATTTCCGGGTAACGATCGTTGAACGCCGGCAGCACCGGACCCAACAGCAGGTCGGCGGCATCGCCCAGCAGGTTCAGGCGAATGCGCCCGGTCGGCTCATCGCGAAAGCGATTGAGCGCCTCGGTCGCCTGGCCGATGGCGTCCATGGGCTTGCTGATCACCCCGACCAGCTCCTCCCCCGCCGCCGTCAGCGTCACGCTGCGCGTCGTGCGATTGAGCAGACGCACACCCAACCGCGCCTCCAGCCCCTTGATCGCATGACTCAACGCCGACGCACTGATCCCCACCTCCTTGCCCGCACGACTGAAGCTCTGGTGCCGGGCGATGGCCAGGAAGTAAACGAAATCGGCGAGATTGGCACGGCTGACCTGCATGGGCGGGTTCCTGTGTGGGATGGACTGGAATGTTACCGCTTGAGGCAGAGCGTATTGATGAGCGTTATTCAATGAATTGAAAAGCTGAGCTCAACAATCATAGAGCCTGATCTGACGCCTGTTCGTCCTCGTCAGACTTTTAACGTCCTACACTGAGGAGCCAATCCCTAGCACATGGACACGTGCCCAATGCAGCCAGTCATCCGAACTGCCACCCCCGCAGACGCCCCCGCCATCAGCCAACTCATCATCACCACCCTGCACAAATCCAACGGGCAGGATTACGCCCCCGAGATCATCGAGCAGGTGCAGCAGCACTTTTCTTGCGAGGCGATTGTGCAGTTTCTGACGCAGCGTCAGGTGTATGTGGCAACCGTCGAGGGTGAGGTGGTGGCGACGGCAAGCCTTGATCGCAGCACCGTGCGCAGCGTGTTCGTTGCCCCGAGTCATCAAGAGGCGGGCATCGGGCGGTTGTTGATGGCGAGGCTTGAGTCAGCGGCCAGCGAGGCTGGCATCAAGCAGCTACGCGTGCCGTCTTCGATCACCGCTGAAGGGTTTTATGCCGGGCTGGGGTTCGTGAAGGTGCGGGACGAGTTTCATGGCGCCGAACGCACGATCGTGATGGAGAAAACGCTGGGGTCTTAGCGACGTGCGGATCAACAGCGGCGTTCTCGCCTCAGTTGAGGAGATCAGGGGCCCGAGAGCCCCAATCAAACGACTCCGTAGTCAGTTCTGCCAGCAGGCTGCGTATTGCTTGCACACGTCAAAACGCTGGTCCAGTTCCGCCAGACGCGCCTGCTGCGCACTGAGGGTTTCCTTGAGCAGTTCTCGCTGGGTGCGGTAGTAGTACTCCAGCATGGCATTGTTGGTGGACGCCGCCTTGCTGCGGTCGGCCGTCGGGCTGTCAGGCACCAGCTCCTTGATATCGGGGGTCTCCAGCAGGCCCAACTGGGTGCTGTAGTAATCCTTGTACAGCTGCAGAGAACGCGCCTTGGTGCCGGTCATTTCGCCTGCGAATCGCTCCAGGTCCTGGCGATACTCGGTCCAGTAGGCATCCGGCAGTGCCAAGCCTACGCGCTGTTTGCGCTCTTGCACCGCCTTGTCGAGAAACGCTGGCTGGATCAACGATGCATCGTCGGCTTCGGGCTTCATCTTCGCGATGACACTGGCGTCGACGATGCTGGCGATCATCGCCGCACGCTCCGCTGACTGGGGCTGGGCCTGGACAGGTTTGGGGAACATCGGGTTGCTTCCGGCGCAGGCCGGCAGACCTTTGTTAGTCAGCGCGATGGGCGAGCGTACAACCTTGCCGTCAATCTGGCGCAAGCGGTTGAGGGTGATCTGGCAACTGCGACCGATGTAACGAAAGTTGGCTTCGTACTCGCCGCCACTCTGCGGCGTGAAGTTGAACGCGACCGTACAGACGCTCCCGCTGCCCAGCGTATTGGCTCGCGCGAATAGCTCATGGCCCGGCTGCAGCCGCACCTCGAGCCAGGCTTTGGCATCGTCGGGTGCAGGGGCGCTCATGGCGGCGCGTCGACGGGTGTTGGCCGAAAACAGGTTATTGAGCAGCCCTGTGGTCTGGCCGCCACAGTGTTCTGCATCGAACAGATCGAGGGTGGAATTTTCATTGCTGCTGATGAAGCGCAGCTTGGCTGCATCGGGCTCGCTGGCATCGGGAAAGGTGCCATTGAAACTGCATCCGCTCAGTAACAGCGCGGCAACACTGAAGACGCCGGAGATGGCCCGTCGGGAAAAATCGAACATGATGATGTATCGTCCTTGATGCACAGATAGGCGAAAGGCCATCATGCTAAAGAAGGCAGGCATCGCCGTCCAGCGCGCCTGCCATGTCTGTTTATTTTGATTGCGCTGTACGTCTCCGAGGTAATGGAATGCTCGATACGCACCACATCTTTGCAATTGGCCTGGTCGGACTCCTGGCAGGTTGCTCGTCAATGCCGCCTGAAATGGCACTGAATTCCCCCGTCAACAACGCGAAAAACTCAGGCTTGGTGGTCGGCTCATTGATAGAAGGCGGCCCCTATGGCACCTATCTCGAGTTTCGCGACATCAAGAGCAACAAGACCTATGGCTGGGGCCCAAAGGACGACTATTCGGGCTGGCTGCCTGCCGGTGAATATGAGGTGAGCCGTCTGGGGCATCGCCGCGGTGTGATGGGGCCCTACTCCAAACCCCTGCGTTTCACCGTAACTCAAGGGCAGCTCAATTACCTGGGCGAAATGGTCTATGGCTGTTCGGCCGTTGCTCAGCCGGCGGCTGTGTACGGGGTCATGAACTGCGGTCTGCTCGCCCTTGGCGAATGCACGGTGCCCAGCCCCAGCGTAAACGTCTGCGTGGTTGACCGCGAAGATCAAGCCCTCAAGCTTTTTTTGCAGCAGCACCCGGAACAAACCGGTTTGCCGGTGCATAACGCCGTCATGTCGCGGCGCTAGTTGTCCGCACGATGCTGCCGCAGCTGAGGGGCACCTTGCCGTCAGACAACCTGTAAAAAGACGCCGAAGCGATCACCTCGCTCCGGCGTCCCGGCCCCTCTACCAGGAATACTTCACGCTGGTCAGCAACGTACGACGCATGCCCGGATAGCACTCGTAAGAGTCGTCACAGGTAGCGACGTATTCGGTGTCCAGCAGGTTCTGCGCGTTCACCGAGAGGGTCACGTTTTTGTTCAGCGGGTAACTCGCGCCGGCATCGAACAGTGTGTAGTTGTCGATGTGGTAAGTGTTGGCGTTGTCGCCGTACAGCACGCCGGTGTAACGCGCGCCGGCGCCCAGGCTCAGGCCGTCGAGCGGGCTGTCGTGGAAGGTGTAGTTGAGCCAGGCCGAGGCCATGTGCTTGGGCACGTTGGCCGGACGGTTGCCCTCGTCGCCGTTGTTGCTCTTGGTGATTTCGGCGTGGGTGTAGGTGTACGAGGCCAGCAGGTCCCAGTTCTGATCCAGACGCGCCTTGATTTCCGCCTCGATACCGCGGGACTGTTGCTCGCCGGAGGCCACCGAGAAGCCCGTCGTCACGCCGTTGACGATCTCGTTGGTGGTGACGTTGGTCTTGGTCAGGTCGTAGGCCGCCAGGGTCATCAGGATCGCGTCGCTCGGCTGGTACTTCACGCCGACTTCCCATTGATGGGCCATGCTCGGGTCGAAGGCGCTGCCACTGCGATCGGTGCCGGTGTTGGGGTTGAACGACTCGGCGTAGCTGACGTAAGGCGCCAGACCAAAGTCTGTCAGGTAGGTCAGGCCCAGTCGGCCGGTGAAGGCGTTGTCCTTCTGGTTGGTCGACGCGCCGACGTGATTGTCGAGGTCGTTGCGCACATAGTCGTAGCGACCGCCCGCCGTGAGAATCCAGTGATCATCGAACTTGATCTGGTCCTGCAGATAACCGCCGACCTGCTGGATGGTCTGGTTGTAGTCGATCGAACTGAGGCTGTTGGCCGCCGACGGGCGCGTGATGCTCATGCCGTACTGCGGGTTGTAGATATTCAGCGTCGGCGCCAGGGTGCGCCAGCGGGTAACGTCGGCGTCCTGCCAGGTGTAGTCGACGCCCATCAGCAGCTTGTGGGTCAGCGGCCCGGTGTTGAAATCAGCCTGCAGCTGGTTGTCCAGATTGAAGGTGTCCATGTGCTGATCGAAGCGGTCGGCGATGCGCGTGACGTTGCCGGTGTCGAGGTTGACCGCGGCGGGCAAGAGGTTCTGGAAAATCAGGTCGACCTGGCCGTAACGGGCGTTCTGACGAAACTCCCAGGTGTCGTTGAAGCGATGGCGGAACTCGTAGCCCAGGGTGTACTGGTCCTGATCGAAATGGTTGAAGCTGTGGTCGCCCATCAGAAGGTTGGTGGTGTGCCCGCTCGGGGTGCTGTAGGCAAACAGCGAGCCGCCGTTGTGATCATGCAAAAAGTCCGTGAGGATCGTCAGGCTGGTGTCTTCGTCCGGCGACCAGGTCAGCGACGGCGCGATGTACAGGCGATTGTCTTGCAGCTCGTGGCCGTCTGCGTAATCGACCTGCGTGTCGGCATCGCGGGCCAGCCCGACTACCCGATACAGCAGGCTTTGGTCGTCGCTCAACGCACCACCGACATCAAACTGCCCTTGCAGGCGGTTGTGGTTGCCGCCACTCAATTGCACTTCGTTGACGTGATCGGCCTCAGGCTTTTTGCTGACCCGATTGACGATGCCGCCCGCGTCGCCCTGACCGAACAGGGTCGTCGAAGGGCCGCGCACCACGTCGATGCGATCGTAGGCGTAAGGCTCGCTGCGGAAGAACGCGTAGCTGTTGTTCTGCTGGCGCAGGCCGTTGAGGTAGTCGCTGCTGGCCTGACCGTTGAAGCCGCGCAGGTACAGCCAGTCGAAGCCCTTGGGGTCCAGGCCGTAGGCTTCGACCTTCACGCCGGGCACGTAGCGCAGCGCATCGGTCACGGTTTGCGCGCCCTGGGCCTGCATCTGCTGACGGGTGATCACGGAAATCGACTGCGGGGTCTCGATGATCGGTGTGTCGGTCTTGCTGCCCGAGCTGCTGCGGGTGGCGACGTAGCCCTCGACCGGCCCCGCGGCCGACTCGATGGTTTTCCCCGAGACACTGGTCGGGCTCAGCTGCACCGCCGCGTCCACCGTCGGCACCAGCGAGTAGCTGCCGTTGCCCAGCAACACCGCTTGCAACTTGCTGCCGGCCAACAACTGACGCAGGCCTGCGTCTACCGCGTAACGGCCATGCAGCCCTGGCGAGCGCTGACCTTGCGCAGCCTGCGGGTCGTAGGAAATGTTCACGCCCGACACGGCAGAAAACTGCTCCAGCGCCGCGCCCACCGAACCTGCAGCAATGTCGAAGCGCATGTCGGCAGCGGCCTGAGCCCAGGCGGACGGCGCGAGGGTCAGCGCCACCACGGGCGCGCCCAGCGCGATGCTCATGACCCCATGGCGCACTGCGCGCTTCAAGCTGTCAGGTCTGTTGATGGTTGGCTTGCGTGCAGACATACGTTTTCCCTTCGCCCCGTGGCAGTCAGTGATGGCGTCAAATCGCGCCTCTACTACCAAGTCGAACGAGAATTCAAATCGACAACACCCACGCCAAAAAAATTTTCGCGATGCCCCGTCACGCAGGTTCCACGCGGGTCCAGTACGGGGTGAAATGACGAATGCGCACCGGCAAGGTCGACGACAGGTTGTCGAGCACGGCATCGATATCGGCTAGGTGGAAGGCGCCGGAAATACGCAGATTCGCCACCGCCTGCGCACAGCCGAGATAGCCTGGCCGGTAGCGCTGCAACTCACCGATCATGTCCTGAAGGTGCCAGTCGTTGACCACGAGCATGCCCCGGGTCCAGGCGTCGATCTGCTGATTGGCCGGCTGCACCGCGCCCACCTCATCCTGACCAAACAGCAACTGCTGCCCCGCCTCCACCCGCACCGCCGACAGCTCACTCGCCGCGCGCACCTCAACTGCGTGTTGCAGCACGCAGACCCTCGTCTGATCATCGTCACTGCGCACTAAAAAGCGCGTGCCCAGCGCCCGAATGCTGCCTTGCTGCGTGTGCACGACAAAGGGTCGCGCCTGCGCATCGCGCGCGGTTTCCACGAGGATTTCCCCACGCAGCAGCTGCAATTCCCGAAGCGTCGGGCTGTAGCGAATGTTCACCGCCGTCGCCGTGTTCAGCTGCAACTGACTGCCATCGTCCAACTGCAAGCGCCGGTGTTCGCCCGTTGCAGTGCGCGCATCGGCCATCAGCGACGGCAGTGGCGTCATCCGCCACGACAGCGCGCCGGTGCCGCCTGCCGCCAGCAACACCGACAGCACCTTCAACACCTCGCGCCGCTTGACCCGCGCGCTGCGCAACGTCGGCCGCGCAAGGCCAGGGTCGACCCGCTCGAAACGCTCCTGCAAACGCGCAAGCCGGTCCCACGCCTGACGATGGCAAGGGTCGGCATTAAGCCAACGCCGATGGGCCTCATGGGTAGACTCGTCCGACTCGTCGCAGCGCAATTCCACGTACCAGCGCGCCGCCGCCTCAAGGGTCGCGTGATCCAGCGCCATGCCCTACTCCTCGGTCGCCAGCAGACAATGGGTCAACGCTCGTACCGCGTGCTTCTTGACCGTATTGACCGACACATTCAACCGCCGGCCAATCTCCACGTAACTCAAGCCATCGAGCTGCGCCAACAGAAAAATCTCCCGCGTGCGCGCGCCCAACCCGTCGAGCAAACGGTCAATTTCCAGCAAGGTTTCAATGATCAGAAAACGCGCTTCCGGCGAAACATCCAGCGCCTCGGGCCGCGCCGCCAACGTCTCCAGATACGCCTGCTCCAACGCCCGCCGCCGGAAACTGTCGATCATCAGACTGCGCGCCACACTGCTCAGATACGCCCGCGGCTCGCGCAACTCCGGCGCCTTGCGCTGTAACAACACTCGAATGAACGTGTCCTGCGCCAGATCCGCCGCATGATCAAAACACCCCAACCGCTTGCGCAACCAGGCGCACAACCAAGGGTGATGTTCGGCGTAAAGAGACTGAATGGCCTGATGCTGCGAGGGGTCAACGAAGGGCATTGCTCATACCTGAGACGAGGTCATATGAAAATGAATCTCATTTTCGTCAGTGTGTGGGGGTTTGGCAAGGTGTGTCTGGGATGGGCGTGTTAAAGCCACTTTCATTCAATGGAGAACGGCGTCGTTCATGTTGACAGCGCACCCAAAATCAGCAGAATCGCCGTCCCTTTTTTTAGACAGGAAGGCTCTCGTGCAACGGATTGTGATTCTGGGCAATGCGGGCAGCGGCAAATCCACGCTGGCGCGCTTACTGGGCAAACGTCTCGACCTGCCCGTTGTGCATCTGGACACCTTGTTCTGGGAGCCCGGCTGGGTCGAGCCCGATGCGGTGCGGTTCCGGGAACGGGTGCGCAACGCAATCGCCACCGACGCCTGGATCTGCGAAGGCAACTACGCCCGCCGCACCTTCGACCTGCGCTTGCCCCGCGCAGACCTGATCATCTGGCTTGATACGCCTCGGTTGACCTGCCTGATGCGGGTCCTCGTCCGCAGCGCCATGAACCGCCCACGGCCTGACCTTCCCGCCGGCTGTAGAGAAAAACTTGATCGGGCATTTTTAGCCTTTCTCAATTTTGTGTGGCAGTTCGACCATGGCTATCGGCAAGGCATCGAGACGGTGCGAATGGCCATGGGCCCGGATGTGCCGGTGGTGCATTTGAGAGGGGCGCGGCAGATCAGAGGTTTTGTTGAGGGGGTGGCTCACAGGGCTTAGTTCAAGATATTTACAAGGAGCGCGGCTCAGCGTGGGTTCGATCTTCAACATCATTTTTGTTGGCCGAGCCGCATCACTTGTGCCTTTGGGCATTCTGTTGGGATATTGGCTGCGTGTCCGGCTTTGACACTGTGCACTGGAATGGCGAAGCCTTGCACGGCGTGGCTGGGCTCATAATCGGGCATTGCTTGGGCTGCTCTCAGCGCTGATGTTCTCGGCGTTTTTTTGGGGCTGCGGCCGCCGTGGGAAAGCTTCGGCCTTTGTCTTTGAAGGGGAAGGATTTGGTGTGCGGCTTGGTTGGAGGGGCTGGGTCGAGTTAGGAATAGCAGGTAAGGAGGTTTCGCTCATAGAGGCCGATCACAGCGTATTGCGAGCGTCTGCTATCGGTCAAAAGCGGACATTACACTCCACCTGCAAAAACCTCCGCTAGGCAAAAAACACCTATCTGCTTGGTAGAAATAGTCAAATGGCGTTCGAAGACGCAGCCAATCAGAGGCGCATCAGCAACCCGTTCGCTCTCATATCACTGCTGGCTATCCTCCCCTCACTCCCCACCCCAAGACCCACCCAACGCCGCCTGCAACTGCACGCTCGTCACCAACTGCGTCGCCACCAGGCTCAGCAACGTCTGCCGCTCATTGAGACTGGTCGCCTGGGTCGTCGCGACGTCCAGGTAGTCGATCACCCCCGCTTCATACTGATCACGACTCACCGACGCGGAATCCTCTGCGGACTGCGCGGAGTTGCGGCGGGCTTCGAGTTCGGGTTGCAGGGTGCGCAGTTCGACGAGGTAGTCTTCGACTTCGCCCAATGCGGTGAGGACGGTCTGGCGGTAGGTGGCGACGCTGGCGTCGTAGGCGTGGCGGGCCTGGTCGACGCTGGCTTTGGTGGCGCCGAAGTCGAGGATGGTGCCGGTCAGGCTGGGGCCGATGGACCAGAAGCGGTTGGGCAGCGAGAACAGGTTGCTGAGGGTCGAGCTCTGGTAGCCGCCGCTGGCGCTGAGGGTCAGGTCCGGGTAGTAGGCGGCGGTGGCGACGCCGACGGCAGCGTTGGCGGCAGCCATTTGGCGTTCGGCGGCGGCGATGTCGGGGCGGCGTTCGAGCAGGCGGCTGGGCAGGCCCAGGGGTACGTCGGGAACGTGGTATTGCCAGGCGGGGTCGGCGGCCAGGGCGAAGTCGGCGGGCGGTTTGCCTATCAGCAAGGCGATGGCGTGTTCGTACTGCGCGCGTTGCCATTGCAGGTCGAGCATCGAGGCCTGGGCGCTTTGCAGTTGGGTCTTGCCGGTGGCGAGGTCGGCGCGGGAGACGATCTGTTCGTCGTACTTGTTCTGGATGATCTGCAGGTAGCGCTGATAGCCGTCGATGGTCTCGCGGTACAGGGCGATGCGTCGGTCGAGCAGGCGCAGCTGGAAGTAGTCCTGGGCCAGTGACGACTGTGCGCTCAAGGTCGCGTTGCTCAGGTCGGCGGCGCTGGCCTGTGCACTGGCGCGGTCCTGTTCGGTGGTGCGACGCAACTTGCCCCAGATGTCGGCTTCCCAGCTCAGGTCGAGGCTTGCGGAGTGCTCTTTTCTCACCCCGCCGCTGCTGCTGGTGCTGGTGGAAGACGACGAGCCTGTGGACGTCTCGCTGCGGGTGCTCGAGCCGGTGCCGGTGAGCAGCGGGAACTGGTTGGCGCGGGACTCACGCACCAGTGCCAGCGCTTGCTGATATTGAGCGGCATACACAGCGACGTTCTGGTTGTTGAGTTGCACCTGGGCGACCAGCGCGTTCAACTGCGGGTCCTGATACAGCTCCCACCACGGGCCTTTGGGCAGTTCATCCTGAGGGCTTGCGGCCTTCCAGCCCTCGGCCTCCTTGAAGGTGGTGGAGATCGGCGCGGTCGGCTTGTGGTAGTCGGGGCCGACGGTGCAGCCGTCCAACACGCTGCTGGCCAGCAGCACGGCAATACACAAGCGGTTCAGCAGTGGAGCGTTCATTCATTCAACCCTGTCAGTCAGCCAGGCACGTGAGTGCGGCGGATACGCGTGTGCCAGAAATGCCGGGAGGCGCGGCTCAGGCGGTCTAGATAGAGGTACACCACCGGGGTGGTGAACAGCGTCAGCAATTGGCTCAGCACCAGGCCACCGGCAATGGCCACGCCCAGCGGCTTGCGCAGGTCGGCATCGCCACCGCTGCCGAGGGCCAGGGGCAAGGCGCCGAAAAACGCGGCCAGGGTGGTCATCATGATCGGCCGAAAGCGCATGCGGCAGGCCTCGATGATGGCGCGTTCCGGGGACAGCTTGCGGTCGCGTTCGGCCATGAGGGCGAAGTCGATCATCATGATGGCGTTCTTTTTGACGATGCCGATCAGCAGCAAAATGCCGATCAGAGCGATCACCGTGAGCTGCATGTTCACCGCCTTGAGCAGCAACAGCGCGCCCACCCCCGCCGACGGCAAGGTCGAGAGAATGGTCAGCGGGTGGATGTAACTCTCGTAGAGCACCCCGAGCACGATGTACACCGCCAGCAGCGCCGCCGCGATCAGCCACGGCATGCTCGCGGCCAGCGCGGCGTAGGCCTGGGCGGTGCCGGCAAAACCGTATTGCACGTCTCTCGGCAGGCCGACCTGGTCGACCGCACGGTTGATCGCGGCCGTGGCCTGCTCCAGCGATACACCGTCCTGCAAGTTGAAGGCGATGGTGCTGGTGGCTGACTGTCCCTGGTGGGCCACGGCCAGCGGCGCGTTGTCCGGGCTGAAGGTGGCGAAGGCGGTCAGCGGCACTTGCTGGTTGTCGGCGTTGATCACGTACATGCGGTCGAGCATGGTCGAGTCGCTGGTGTAGACCGGGTCCAGGCCCATGACCACGTGGTACTGGTTGAGGGTCTTGTACAGGGTCGCGACCTGGCGCTGGCTGTAGGCGTTGTTGAGCAGGTTGTCGACGTCGCTGACGCTCACGCCCAACCGGCTCGCTGCGGCGCGATCGATGTGCAGCTTGAGTTCCTGGCCGCCGGTCTGCGAGTCGGAATCGATGCCGGTCAGTTCTGGCAACGCCCGCAGTGCGGCTTCAACCTTGGGCTCCCACGTGCGCAGCAGGTCGAGATCATCAGCCTGCAAGCTGAACTGGTAGGTAGCGTTGGCACTGCGCCCGCCGACGCGAATGTCTTCGGCGGGCATCAGAAACACCTGAATGCCGGCGACCTTGTTGTTGGCCCGGGTCAGGCGGTTGGCGATAGCCGCCGCGCTGCTGGTGCGCTGGGTGTAGTCCTTGAGGCGAATGAAGAAGTCACCGGTGTTGCGCGACCCTGCCCGCCCGCTGCCGGTGGACGACATCACCGCCTCGACATCGGGGTCGGCGGCCAGGTCATGGGCGATCTGCATCAGGTGCGGCTTGAGGGCCTGAAACGAGATGTTCTGGTCGGCACGCACGGCGCCCATCAGCACGCCGGTGTCCTGGGCGGGAAAGAAGCCTTTGGGCACCGTGGCGTAGAGGTAGACGTTGAGCACGACCGTGAGCAGCAGGCTGAACAGCGTCAGCAAGCGATGACGCATCACCCAGGCCAGCGCCGCCAGATACGCGCCCTGCATGCGCGCAAGCCCGGCTTCGATCCAGCGATACAGGCGCGGCTCGCGGGCGTCGTGGGCAGGCTGGCGCAGGAGCATGACGCAGAGTACCGGGGTCAGGCTCAAGGAGACGATCATCGACAGGCCAAGCGCAATGCTCAAGGTCACCGCGAACTCACGAAACAGCCGACCGACGATGCTGCCCATCAGCAGAATCGGGATGAACACCGCCACCAGCGACAGGGTCATGGACAGCACCGTGAAGCCCACTTCGCGGGTGCCCATCAGCGCCGCACGCAAGGGGCGCATGCCCATTTCCTGATAGCGGGCGATGTTCTCCAGCACGACGATGGCGTCGTCCACTACAAAGCCTGTGCAAATGATCAGCGCCATCAGCGACAGGTTGTCGAGGCTGTAGCCGAGCAGGTACATGATCGAGCAGGTGCCGATCAGCGACACCGGCAACACCACCGCCGGAATCAGCGTCGCACGCACATTGCGCAGGAAGACAAAGACCACGGCGATGACCAGCAAGGTGGCGATCAGCAGGGTTTCTTCGGTGTCGTGCAGGGACGAGCGAACGGTCGGGCCGCGGTCGATCACGCTGATCAGTTGCACGTCGCCCGGGATTTCGCGCTGCAGCTCGGGCAGTAGCGCCTTGATGCTGTCGATGGTCTTGAGCATGTTGGCACCGGCCTGGCGTGTTACGCCAAGGGTGACCGAAGGCTGGCCGTTGTAATAGCCGCCGACGAAGGTGTCCTCCACCGAATCGTAGACGTTGGCCACGTCACGCAGGCGCACGGCGGTGCCGTTCTGGTAGGTGATCACCAGCGCCTGATAGTCGACGGCCTTGTCGATCTGGTCATTGGCGTCGATCACCCAGCTCTGCCCGTCGCCCTGCAAGATGCCCTTGGGCTTGGCCTTGGTGGCGTTGTTGATGGCCGTGCGCACGGTCTCAAGGGAGATGCCGGCGTGGTTGAGCAGGTTGGGCTGGATGTCGATGCGCACAGCGGGTAACGCGCCGCCGCGCACCGACACTTCGCCCACGCCGTTCACCTGAGCGACCTTCTGCTGCAGCTTGCTGTAGGCCAGGTCGTAGAGCTCGCCGGGGCTGCGGGTCGATGAGGTCAGCGCCAGCATCAACACCGGCGCCTCCGACGGGTTGGCCTTGCGATAAGTCGGCAGCGACGGCATGGAGCTGGGCAGCAGGCTGCGCGAGGCGTTGATCGCCGCCTGCACGTCGCGGGCGGCGCCGTTGATGTCGCGGTCCAGCTCGAATTGCAGGATCAGCGTCGTCGAACCCTGGCTGCTGGTGGACGTCATTTCGGTGATGCCCGCGATCTGCCCCAGGCTGCGCTCGAGCGGCGTGGCCACGGTGGCGGCCATGGTCTCGGGGCTGGCCCCCGGCAGCGAGGCGCTGACCATGATGGTCGGGAAGTCGACCTGCGGCAGCGGCGCCACCGGCAAAAGCGTGTAGCCCAGAATGCCAGCCAAGGTGATGCTCAGGCTCAGCAACAGCGTCGCCACCGGGCGGCGAATGAACAGCCGCGAGAGGTTCATGCCTCGCCTCGACCGATGCGCGTGCTGCCCCGTTTGAAGCGTGCCCTGGCGCGTTCCGACAGGCTATCGAACAACAGGTAAATCACCGGCGTGGTGAACAGCGTGAGGACTTGGCTCAGCAGCAAACCGCCGACGATCACCAGCCCCAGTGGCCGACGCAACTCAGCACCCGCCCCGGTCGCCAGCATCAGTGGCAAGGCACCAAACAGCGCGGCCAGGGTGGTCATCAGAATCGGCCTCAAGCGCAGCAGCGCCGCCCGATGAATCGCGTCACGGGCGTTGAGGCGCTGGTGCTGGCGGCCCTCAAGGGCGAAGTCGATCATCATGATCGCGTTCTTCTTGACGATGCCGATCAGCAGAATCACCCCGATCAGGGCGATCAGACTGAACTCGGTGCCCGTCAGCAGCAGCGCCAGCAACGCGCCGATGGCCGCCGACGGCAGGGTCGAGAGAATCGTCACCGGGTGGATGAAGCTCTCGTAAAGCATGCCCAGCACGATGTACATGGTCACCAACGCCGCGAGAATCAGCCACAGCGTGTTGCCGGTGGCGGTCTGGAACGCTTCGGCGGCGCCCTGATAACGCAAGGTGATGCTGCTCGGCGCGTCGAGTTCGGTCATCACCTGAGCGATGGCCTGTTGCGCCTGCTCAAGGGAATAACCGTCTGCCAGGTTGAAGGAAACGGTCACCGCCGGGAACTGATCCAGCCGACTCAACGACAGCGAACCGGTGCGCTGGCCGACCTTGGCGATGTCGGTCAGACGCACCATTTGCGCGGGCGTTGTGGTCGTGGTCGAGCCTGTCGAGGTGCTGCTGCTCGAGGTCGTGCTGCCGGTGGTCGACGTGCTCGTGCTCCCCGTCGCCGCAGCCAGGTAAATGTTGTCGAACGCCGCGAGGTTCTGCTGGAACTTGCCTGGCACCTGCAGCACCACGCGGTACTGGTTGGACTGGGTGAAGATGGTCGAAATCAGGCGCTGGCCAAAGGCGTTGTACAGCGCGGTGTCGACGTCCGATGCACTGATGCCGTAACGCATGGCGGCGGCGCGATCCAGCTCCACATAGGCCACCAGCCCCTGATCCTGCAGGTTGTCGATGACGTCGCGCATTTCCACGCGGTGCTGCAGCTTCTCCATCAGCTTGGGCACCAGCGCCGAGAGGTTGGCGCTCTCCGAATCGTCGAGGGTGAACTGGTACTGGCTGGGGGTCAGTTGGTCGTCAACGGTGAGGTCCTGGGACGACACCAGGTTGAGCTGTATCCCGGCCACGGCGCTGGCGGACTTTTCCAGTCGGGTGATGACCTGCGTGGCCGTGTCGTCGCGGTCTTCGAAGGGCTTGAGTTCGATCTGCAGACGACCGTTGTTCAGCGAGTTGTTGTTGCCGTCGACGCCGATGGTCGATGATACCGATTCCACGGCCGGGTCCTTGCGCACCACTTCGACCATGGCCTGCTGACGGCGAGCCATTTCACCAAACGAGACGTCTTGCGAAGCGCGGGTGAAGCCTTGAATCAGGCCGGTGTCCTGGGTCGGGAAAAAGCCCTTGGGCACCACCAGATACAGAAAACCTGTGAGTGCAACAGTGCCCACCGCCACCAGCAAGGTCAGGCGCTGGTGATCGAGCACCCACACCAGCCCGCGATCGTAGGTGTTGAGGACCTTCTGGTATTGCCGATCACCCCACGCCGCGAAACGGCCTTTGCCGTCTTCCGGCACATGGCGCAGCAGGTGCGCGCAGAGCATCGGCGTGAGCGTCAGGGAGACGATCATCGACACCAGAATCGCCACCGCCAGGGTGATGGCAAATTCGCGAAACAGCCGCCCGACCACGTCGCCCATGAACAGCAGCGGGATGAGCACGGCGATCAGCGAGAAGGTCAGCGAGATGATGGTAAAGCCGATTTCCTGGGAGCCCTTGAAGGCCGCGGCCATGGGTTCTTCGCCCTCCTCCAGGTGCCGGGAAATGTTCTCCACCACCACGATGGCATCGTCGATCACAAAACCTGTGGCGATGGTCAGCGCCATCAGCGTCAGGTTGTTCACGCTGAACCCGGCCAGGTACATGACCCCGAAGGTGCCGATCAGCGACAGCGGCACCGCAAGGCTGGGGATGAGCGTGGCCGTGAAGTTGCCGAGGAAGGCAAAGGTCACCAGCACGACCAGGCCGATGGACAGCAGCAGCTCGATCTGCACGTCCTTGATCGATGCGCGAATGGTCTGGGTGCGGTCGCTGATCACGGTGAGTTTCACCGAGTCCGGCAGCGCCGACTGCAAAGTCAGCAGCTTGGCCTTGATGCTGTCGACTACCTCGATGACGTTGGCGCCAGGCTGACGCTGCACGGCAATGACAATCGCCGGTTGCGCGTTGGCGGTCGCCGACAGGTACTGATCCTGGGGCGCTTCGGCGGTGGTGGCGACGTCCTTCAGGCGCAACGCCGCGCCGTTCTCGTAAGCCAGCACCAGCTCGCCGTATTCCACGGCATCGCGCAGCTGGTCGTTGGCGTCGATGGTGATCGAGTGCGCCGGGCCATCAAAGCCGCCCTTGGAGCCGTTGACGTTGGCGGCGTTGACCTTGTCGTAGACGTCTTCCAGGGTCAGGCCGTGGGCCGCGAGGCTGGTGGGGTTGACCTCGATCTTCACCGCCGGCTGCTGACCGCCCGCAAGACTGACCATGCCCACGCCGGAAATCTGCGAGAGTTTGAGGGCGACGCGGGTGTTGACCAGATCCTGCACGCGGGTGAGCGGCAGGCTGTCGGAAGTGGCCGCCAACGTCAGCACGGCGGTGTCGGCCGGGTTGACCTTTTTGTAGGTGGGCGGGTTTGGCAGGTCGGTGGGCAACAGACTGTTAGCGGCGTTGATGGCCGCCTGCACCTCTTGCTCGGCGACGTCCAGCGCCAGGTCCAGAGAGAACTTCAGGGTAATCACCGACGCCCCGGCGGAACTGGTCGAGTACATCTGCGACAAACCGGACATCTGCCCCAACTGACGCTCCAGCGGCGCGGTGACCGCCGAAGCCAGCACGCTGGAACTGGCACCCGGATACAAGGTGCTGACCTGAATGGTCGGGTAGTCGACTTCCGGCAGCGCCGAGGTTGAGAGCAAGCGGTAGGCGAAAATACCGGCCAGCATCACCGCCAGCATCAGCAACATCGTGGCCACCGGGCGCTGGATAAACAGTCGCGACGGGTTCATGGGGTGACGTTGCCGGTGGCGGACTGAGTGGTTTTGGCCGTGGCCTTGCCAGGGGTTTGAGCCGCGTCGCTGGCCGGTTTCTCGACCTCGACCTTGCTGCCGTCGCGCAGGTGGTCGATGCCCCGCGTCACCACCTGATCGCCCTGCTCCACGCCTTTGGTGATGACGGTCTGATCGCCCATGACCGGGCCGACCGTGATGCTGCGGCGGCTGGTTTTGCCGTCCTTGACCACGTAGAGAAACTCGCCGTCGCTGCTCAGTTGCACCGCCGCCGACGGCACCACTACCGCGTTGTGCAGGGTGTCAGTGGTCAGCTTCACGTTGACGAACTGGTTGGGGTAGAGCTTCTCGTCGGGGTTGTCGAACAGCGCCTTCAGCTTGAGGCTGCCGGTGGTGGTGTCGATCTCGTTGCTGATGAATTTCAGCGTGCCGCTGGCCAGCGGCGTGGTGCCCAACTGGTCAAGGGCCTGCACGCTCAGCGACTCGCCTTTACGCACCTTGGGCAGCAATGCGGCCAGTTGCGCTTGCGGCAGGCTGAAGGTCACGGCAATGGGGTTGGTCTGGGTCACGGTGACGATGCCGGTGGTGCTGCTGGACGACACCACGTTGCCCGGGTCCACCAGACGCAGGCCAACGTAGCCATCGATGGGCGAGACAATTTTGGCGTAGGTCAGGTTGAGCTTGGCGGCATCGATCTGGCCCTGATTGGCTTTGACGGCGCCAGCGTATTGCCCGACGGTGGCCATCTGCGTGTCCAGATCCTGCTTGGCCAGGGAGTCCTTGGCGAACAGGCGCTTGTAGCGTTCGGCGGTCAGTTGCGCGCTTTTGAGCAGCGCCTGATTCTGCGCCATGTCGCCCTGGTATTGATCCAGCGTGGCCTGATAGGCGCGAGGGTCGATCTGCGCCAGCAGCTGGCCTTTCTTCACGTACTGGCCTTCGGTGAAGTACACGGCCATGAGTTCGCCGTCGACGCGGCTGGTGACCGTGACCGAATAGTTGGGAATGACAGTGCCCAGCGCCTGCTGGATCACCGGCACATCGGCCAGCCCCGCGGTGCCGACGGCCACGCTGACGGTGGCGTTGGTGTCGACCATGCCGGGCCCGGCATGACGCCCGCCGGGGCCTGCGGGCACGGCGCTGCCATCGCTCTGCGTCGGCGCGGAGGACGGGGTGTGCTTGATGTACACAAAGACAGCGCCAATGGCTGCGGCTATCAGGAGCGCGAATACAAGGCGCTTGCGTGAACGGGCTGCCGGGATCTGGGTCATTGGAAACTTCTGTGTGGGCAAGGGATAACGCGTGCAGCGGGCAAATGGGCGCCGCTGCGCCTGACACATCACGGCTCAGCCTGGCGACACCTGTTGCAACGACCGGCAGAGGCACTCATGCAGACCGCAGACCGGCTGCAGGATTCAAATGGCTGAAACGCTTGAGCGTGATAGGACCATTTAGCCGCGCATCACCTGCCCGAACAAGCTGTAAAGACCACCTTTGCCAATTATTTACACACACCTGAACATCGCGCAGCGCCTTGTACGGCGCAGCCTACAGCCGAATCGACCGATGTATCGACTTTGTCACCAAAGGGTATCGAAACGGCTACCCAAAAAACGCTCAGAAGCGATAGTCGACACCCGCGCCGGCGTACCACGACCTGCCCGGCGCCGCTTCGTAGTAACGCGCATTGCTGTCGCCGACGATCACCGAGCCTACGTATTGCCGGTCCAGCAGGTTGTCCAGGCGCAGCAGTTGATGGAAGGTCCAGTGCCCGTAATCCTGCTCGAAACGCGCGCGCCAGTTGAACACCGTGTAGGCAGGCGCCGCCTTGTCCTGATTGCTGTCCTCGACGTACACCTGGCTGCGGTACTGCGCTTCAAGTCCGGTGCTGATGCCTGGACGCGGCTTCCACACCAGCTCGCCAAACAGGCTGTTGAGCGGCACACCCGGCAGTTGATTGCCCTTCTCGATGATTTTGCCGCTCTGGGTGAAACCCTCGTCGTAGGTCGCGTCGGTGCGAGTGTAGGCCACGGTGGTCTGCCACTGCTCGCTGAGCTGGCTGTCCAGGCTGATCTCGACGCCGCGACGCAGGGTTTTTCCGGCGTTGGTGTAACTGGGGCGGCCGTCGGTGGCGCTGGCGACGACGATCTCATCGTCCGTGTGGATTTCAAACACCGCGGCATTGAGGCGAGTGCCCTGCCCCAGGCGCGCTTTCAGGCCCAGCTCGTATTGCGTGCTGGTGGCCGGATCGAGGCCGAAGTTGAAGCTCTCGGCCAGCCCCGGCGCGTAGGCCATCTCGGCCTGGGTCGGGGTTTCGAAGCCTTTGCCGACGCTGACATAGCCGTGCAGATCCGGGGTAAACGCGTACATCACCGACAGCGACGGCGTGTTCTGCTGGTACTTTTTCGACCCGCTGCCATCGCCGTTGGCCAGGTAGTGATCGTGTACATCCAGGGTCATGGTGCTGTAGCGAACGCCCGCTTCCATGACCCAGTTGCCCAGCGCCCAATGGGCCTGCACGTAAGGGTCGAGGCTGGTGGCGGTGTCCTGCTCGTCACGGCGCAACTCGCCCTTGACGCCCAACTGGCTGCCGCTGAAATTCTGGTAGCCGCGCCGATCATCCTGACTGCGATCATAGTCGGCACCCACCGTCACCTTGAAGTCGCCCGGCAATGCAGTCAGCGGCTGAATCCAGCGCAGGGTGCCGCCATGAAACTCGCGATCAAAATCCACTACCCCGCCGCCGCGCTGGCTGTTGGAAGCCACCGTGCGCGGAATCGACAGGTACTGGATGACGCTGCGTTGCCCGGCGTAGAGGTTGAACTGCAGGGTCGCGTCGCCGAAGTAACGCTCGTAGTTCATGCCCAGTTGCTGGTGATCGATGCTTTTGCGGGTGTTGTAGGTTTCCGCGACCGCAGCCACCGAACGCGGGTCGTGCTTGTAGGCATCCCAGGTCTGGCCGAGGGGGTCTTGGGTGTTGTTCTGCTCCAGGCTGCTGTAGATCAGCGCGACGTGTGAGTCCTCGTCGGGGTTGAAGGTCAGCTTGCCGAAGGTCTGGTCGCGGCGCGCGGCGCTGTGGTCGCGATAGCCGTCGGTGTCCATGCGCGAGGCATCGAGCACGAAGCCTGCGCTGTCATTGCCGCCTTGTGCGGACAGGTGATTCTTGTTGAAGCCATCGCTGCCGAAGGTGGTTTCCGCACCAATGGTAGCCGGGCCCTGACCGTCACGGGTGAACATCTGGATCACGCCGCCAGCGTTGCTGCCATAGATGGTCGAGGCCGGGCCGCGCAGCACTTCGATGCGGTCGGCGACGTCAAGATTCAGCGAAGCCGCCTGCCCCTGACCATCGGGGGTACTGGCCGGAATACCGTCACTGAACAGCTTCAAGCCGCGGATACCAAAGGCCGAACGCGCGCCGTAGCCTCGCGAGGAAATCTGCAAATCCTGGGCGTAGTTCTGGCGGTTTTGCACCACCAGCCCCGGCACCCGCGACAGCACTTCCGACAGGTTCACGCCCAACTGGCCGTCAGTGCCCTTGGACAGGTCAACGGTGTCGATGGAAAACGGCAGCTCGAAACTCGACGTCGGAGCGTAGCTGCCGGTGACCACCGTGGGCTCGGCAATGTCGAGGGTCGTCGGGGTGTCTGCGTAGCCCAGGCTGCTCGTGCCCACGCCCCAGCACAACAGGGTCAGATTGAAAGGGGCGCTCAGGCGCGAGCGGGTAAAGCGAGGTGACATCTGAAACTTCCTGTAGGCGTGCATCGGTAGAAAGACATCTTTTGAAGGCAAAAGCATGCCCCACGACACACGATAAGCAGGACCAGACGCATGGGGCACATTCCGCAAGCGGATTGAGTGCGCGGAGTATATCTGCGTGAGCAATAACGGTGCGGCCCGAAGCGGGGCTTGAGGTTGACGGAATGCTCAGGCGCAGCCGCCTGCGCCTGAATCCATCATTGCCGGTATCTGGCGATTACCGACTGACGCCGTTGGCCTTGAACAGCCACTCAAACGCCTGCTCCAGCGTGGGCGCTGCAACTGGCGGCGGGTTGGCGCTGATCTGGTCGGCCGTGCGCTGGAACAGGTCCCTGACACCGGGCAGCACCGACACTGGCATGTCGGCGGCACGCAGCTGGCGCTCGGCCTCTTCGACCTCTTTCAGGCGACGGGGTGCATGGACGACGTGGGTGCGAATCAGGGCGCCGAGGAAGTCGCGCAGGCTGGCCTGATCGATGTCGCTCAAGGCGTCGTGAAGTTTGTCGGTCACGCCCTGTTTTTCGGCCGCCATGAAGCACTCGATGGTCAGCGCTTCGAGGCCTTTGGTGAACACGCTGCGCAGGATTTTCAATGCTGCTGCGTCGCCCGCTACGCCGTCGTCCACAGGCTTGAGCGGTGCGCCTGCCGAGGCGAACAAACCGATGGCCTGATCAAGCCCGACGCCTGCGCCGAGCAGGTTGGTTTTCTCGTGGGTCAGGGCTATGGCGCCGAGGATCGCGACGTCCACGTAAGCCACGCCCAGTTGCGCCGCGTGGGCCGCTGCGATACGGATCTGCGCCGGATCGGCGGTGGTCATGTCCACGAACAGAGCGTGCTTTTGCATACCGGCGAGGGCCTGCTCGGCCACCGGCAGAGAGACTGTGCCAAAGACGCAGGACACGACCACGTCGCAGGCAGGCGCGACGTCGGCGATGGAGGTGAACACGTCGAGCCCCAGCTCTGCGGCAAATGCCTGGGCGCGGGGGGAAGGTTTCAAGTCGCACAGCACGATGTCATGCCCTGCGGCCGACCACGGCCGCGCATACGTCAGACCGACTTCACCCGCTCCGATAATTCCGATTTTCATTGTTCTGGTTTCCGCTTCAGTGGGCCGCATAGGCGCCTTTGTAAGTGCCGGCGGCGATTTGCGCCAGCATCTGCGCTTCTTTTTGCTCGGTGGCCAGGCAGCGCTGCAACAGGCTTTCTGCCTGTGCTGCCGGGAACGCGACGATGCCGTCATGATCGCCCACCACGATGTCCCCCGGCGAGACCAGCATGCCGCCGATGCTGACCGGCACATTGATTTCTCCCGGGCCGTTTTTATAGGGGCCGCGATGAAATCCTGCGCGGGCGAACATCGGGAATGTCCCCTTGCCGATGGTCGCCAGATCCCGAATCGCGCCGTCCACCACCACGCCCGCAGCACCACGTTTTTCGGCGATCGCCGCCATGATGTCGCCCATCAGCGCGCGGCTGATGTCGCCCCCGCCGTCAACCACCAGCACTTGCCCGGGGGTGAGGATTTCCAGCGCCTGATGGATCGCACGGTTATCGCCACAGGGGACTTTCACGGTCAGGGCAATGCCGGCCATGGTGCCTTCGATACGGTGAAACGGCTTGAGCCGCGCGCCGGGAAGACGATCCAGGCAGTCGCTGATGATGGAGGTCGAGGTGCGGGTGAAGGCCGCCAACAGGGCGCTGACTTCTGACGTTGAGGCGATGGCGTTCATGGATGTTCCTCAGTGGCTGATGTCCCTGAGGATAAAGACGCTGTTAAATAGAAAAAGCGATATTATTCTATGGAATTACATGCGCATAAGGAATGAATGTGATCACCCTTAGACAGCTCACCGCGCTGCACTGGATCGAACGCCTGGGGACGTTCGAGCGTGCCGCCGAACACCTGCACACCACGCAGTCCGCGATCTCCAAACGTGTGCAGGAACTGGAATCGACCACCGGCCTGCAGCTGTTCGATCGCTCCCAGCGCGGCGCACGGCTCACCGCCACCGGTGAAGAACTGCTGGTTATCGCCCGCGAGATGCTCACCCTGGCCGAGCGCATCACCTCGCTCAAAGATGGCAACCACGTGGTCACTCGACGGCTGCGACTGGGCGTGACCGAGCTCACCGCGCTGACCTGGCTGCCGCGCCTGATCTCAAGGCTGGTGAAGGATTTTCCGGGACTGATTGTGGAGCCTGAAGTCGACATGAGCCGCACCCTCCACGAAAAGCTCATGGACGATCTGGTGGACCTCATCATTATCCCCGACACGTTCACGGCGCCCGAGGTGACAGCCGTGCCGCTGGCTATCGTGGAGAACGCCTGGATGGCCGCGCCTGGCCTGATTGGGCATTCCGGGGTGGTGGGCCTGGCAGAGCTGGCCAAATACCCGGTGCTGGTGCAGGGCAAACGCTCGGGGTCGGGTTTGTTCGTCAACAAATGGCTGGGCGCACTGGGCATCGAGCTGCCCAAGACGCTGTCCTCCGACAGCCTCACGGCGATGCTTGGCCTGACCGCCGCCGGGCTGGGCGTGACCTATCTGCCACTGGAATGCTTTCGCCCGCTGGTGGACGAAGGCAAGCTGACGATCATCAAGACCGACCCCCAATTGCCCCCGGTGCCGTACATGGCGATGTACCGAAATGACCGGCCCTCGGCGTTCGTCACTGAAGTGGCGTCCCGGGCCGTGGAGCTGTGCGATTTCTCGCGACAACTGCAAAGCTGACAAGGCGCACGGGATCATGCTCGTGCGCCTTGTTCAATCAAGCGGGCAGGAGAATGGCCGGGCGTTTACCGGGCGCCTTGCTGCTCACTGAGGTCGGCAGGTTCATGAATGGTCAGCACAAAGACCAGCGCCGCCAGCGAGCAGGCCCCCAGGAACAGGAACACCGCCGTCCAGCTGTAGCTGTCCAGCAGCATGCCGGTGATCAGCGGCGCCATGGCCCCACCCGCCTGCCCTGCACTGTTCACCAGAGAGGCCGCGACCGGGTACGTGGTGCGCGTGGTCACGCCCATCGAATACACCGAAAACGATGAGTAGCCGATGTTCAGCAAGAAGCCGGTGCCGAACAGCAACAGGCTGACAGACAGCAGATCGTTTGGCGCGTAGACCAGCGCGACCATCATCAGGCACGTGGCCACGGCGCTGATCATCATGGTCGGTTTTCTGCGACGGTCCAGAACGGTGTCCGACAGCCAGCCCCCGACGATGTTGCCCAACACGCCGCCAGCGAACGGCAGCGAGGCGACGAAGCCGATCTGCATCAGCTCGAAGTGCTTCACCTCACCCAGATACTTTGGCAGCCAGGCCAGCAGCACATTGACCACGCCGGTCATCAGCAAATAGCCCAGCCCACAGCCCCAGATGTTCCAGGACGCAAACACCGAACGCGAGGTGGCCAGCGGCGTCGTGTGTTTGTAACGCAGCAGCTTGTCCAGCGCGCCGAAGTTTTTAGGAGCCCGTACAGTACCGGTTTCGCTCTTGGTCTGGTCTTCGATGTAGGTGGCCTCGGCCTCATTGACCCGCTGCCCCGAACGCGGATCGTTGGGCACCAGCCACCACCAGATCAGCGCCATCAGGATCCCCGGAATGGCAAAGGCGAAGAACATCGTGCGCCAGCCATCAAGCATGATCAGCGCAGCACCAATGGGCGGCGCGATCACCGCGCCCATCTTCGCCGCCGACAGAAACGCTCCCGTGGCCAGCCCTTTTTCACGGGCGGGAAACCAGCGGTTGATAGTGCTGAGCATCGACAACGGCAGTGCCGCTTCAGCGATGCCGAGGGCTGACCGGTAGATCTTCAGCAACCCGAAGTTGTGCGCCGTACCGATGAGCAGCGTGACCACAGATGTCAGGCCAATGGACACCGGCGCCACCAGACGCACGCCCACACGGCTGAGCAGAAAGCCTGCGGGAATCTGCCCCAGGGAATAGAACAGGAAGAACGCGCTGACCAGCAGCCCTGCCTGGGCGTTGGTCGCGCCGAATTCTTTCTGGATGTAGGGCAGCGCAATACCGATGTTGGCCCGGTCGGCGGCGGCCAGCATGTAGACAACCACGATGACCGACAGAACTACCCAGCGATATTTTGACCTTGCCGTCTGCACGGCGGTGTCCGTGGTGGCGATTGCAGTCATGGCCCCTCCCCTTTTTTATGCTTATTGGAGTGGCCATGGTCAGCATTCTGCAAGGGTAGAAAAAGCGATAAATAAGAAACTTTATTCATTCCTTATCGGAATTATTCAGTCTACGTTCTTACGGGTTCAGCCCATCGCGCTGCTGCGCGCTCCAGAGTTCGAGGTTGGCGGTGACCAGCGCTTGCGGCAAAGCACTCGAGACGATCTTCTGCATTTCATCGTTGATCCTGTTCTGCAGCGGCGGTTTCAGACACTCGGAACCGGGGGACAGCGCCAGATACAGCCCTTCGCTGCTGATCGGCGGCTCCAGCGCCTTGACCTCGCCGTCGACCCCCAGTTTCTTGGCCAGGGCGATGCCCGGAAACTGCTCGAAGATCACGAAATCGTTGCGCTTGAGAATGAGCTTCTGGAACGCCTGGCTGGCCGTGGGAACGGCCTCCAGCGAAAGGTGCGTCCTGGCGTAATCATCGAAGGCCTGGCCGTAACTGTTGTTGACCAGGGTTCCGCCGCTGCGCCCGATCAAGTCGGACCACTGATGATAGGGGAACGCGCTGTCTTGCCTCACCCAGATCATGCTCGAGGTAAACAGGAACGGGGGGGTCACGAAATTCAGCGTCCGCGCCCGCTCGACGGTGAGGAAGTAACCGACCAGCATATCGATGCGGCCCGCCCTCACCTCTTCCTGCGCCCGCGACCAAGGCCCACCGTAGACCACCTTGATGTCCAGGCCCAGACGCGCGCCCAGCTGTTTGATCAGATCGGCGTTGGCGCCGATCAGTTGCTGGGGATTGTGCGGGTCTCGCCACAGGTAGGGAGGGTATTCGGCATTGCCGGTCGCGGTGAAGTGATCGCACGCATTTTCGCTCATCGCCATGCAGGGGAGCAGCAGCGTGGCCGCTATCGACGCGAACTTGCACAGACGATGCCCGATCATATTGAACCTCTGAAAAAACCACCTGCGAGCGGTATGCCCATCGCCGACTGACACCCGGCGAAACAAGATGGATCACATGGTGACAAGCAGCAATCCCTTTTGAGATCCCGTGCACTGGACATTCGTGCCACAGACTTCAAGAGTCGCACCCTGCACTGAAGACCCGGATGCCAGGGTTCGTCAAATCAGAAGCAGATAAGCCTCGGTGTTCTTTTGAGCAGAGCCTCAGAGATAAAGGGTGGTTTCCCGGTTTGGGTTCGGTCGACCAAGATGAGTCGAGGGGTGAAGTCATGACCTCGCCCCTGCCAGCGGTCATTGGAACGCGTTGCGATTGGCCTGAATGAAATCACCGATGGTCTGCGGCGCCTTTCCGGTGATCTGCTCGATCACGCCGTCTTTCCCGGCAAAAATGCCGTTCTGGTAATCCACGGCCACCTCGATGAAATGCTGAATCAGGAATTCCGGCAGGCCGTAGCTTTCAAGGTGCGAGCGATAGGCTTCGAGGGTCGACGGGACATAGGTGATGGTGCGTCCCAGCTCAGCGCTCATTGCTTCGGCGATTTGCTCGTGGTTCATTTCCACCGGGCCGTACAGCGGGTAGGTCTTGCCGATGTGTGGCGCAGGGTTGGTCAGCACGGCGGTAATCAGACGTGCCTGGTCTTCGGCGGCAATCGGCGCGTGTCGGCCGGCGCCATAGGGCAGCGTGATGCGGTTTTCCTTGACGATGGGGTCAAGCACCCACGGGAACGTCAGCCATTCGGAGAAGAAGGTCGGACGAATGTGCACGGTCGGCACGCCGGACCAGTCCAGCACCCGCTCGGCGATCCAGTGGTTGCGCGCCGCATGGCTCTTGGAATCGTCCCGCGCAGAAATCTGCGACATCTCCACCACCACCTCGACACCGGCACGCTGCGCTGCATCGGCACAATAGGCCGTCGCCTGGATGTAACCGTCCCGGACCGGGTAGCACAGGTAAGCGCCTGCCACGCCGTCCATGGCCTGCAGGATGTCATCGTGTTCGAGCAGATCACCGACGAAAATCTCGGCCCCGGCGTTACACAGGGCTTCGCTGCGCGCGTCTTCACTGTGCACGAAGGCACGCACGGCGTGGCCCTGGTCGAGCAGTTGCTGAACGGCGTAAACGCCGGTTTTGCCGGTCGCGGCGGTGATCAGGTATTTGCGAGCTTGCATGGTAATGCTCCCGTGATTGAGGTCACTGTGAGAAGAGAGGTGTCGGTCATGGATCAGCCCGGCATTGGCGGGTTGAAATAAACGGCGTCGGCCGAGGACAGGGTGGATTTGATGTAGCGCGAGCCTTCGTCCGCCAGCGCCTCGTAGCCGCCTGCCTCAAGCGTGCTGAACGCGGAATCGACTACAGCGTCGGGGGTGGATTTGGGCACGTCGAAGCCCTTGGTCAGGTCGGTGTCGATGAAGCCGACGTGCAGCCCGACCACATGGGTGTTGTCGCCACGCACCTGCAAACGCAGCGCGTTGGTGAAGCTCCAGGCCGCCGACTTGGTAGCCGCGTAGGCTGCCAGCAACGGAATGCTCAGCCAGGTGACGTCCGACAGCACGTTGATGATCGCCCCGCCGCCATTGGCCGCCAGAATCGGTGCGAACGCCTGGCTGACGCGCACCACGCCGTAGTAGTTGGTGTCCATCAGGTGCCGGGAGAGCTCGATCATGTTGTCGTCGAGAGGGCCTTGCATGACGCTGGCGATGCCAGCGTTGTTGACCAGCAACGTGGTGTCCGTGCACTGCTGCGCGGCGGCACGCACCGAGGCCTCGTCGGTGACATCGAGTTGCACCGCAATGATGCCCGGTACGTTGAACGCCTCAGGATTACGCACCCCGGCGTAGACCTTATTGGCGCCCCGCGCCAGCGCCTGTTTAGCGAATGCCAGCCCCAGACCGCGACTGGCACCGGTGACAAAAACCACTGATCCGCTGATATTCATTGATCAATTCTCATGAGTTACAGTGCTTGATGTGCAATTACACATCAAGGATTCAAAAAAAAGCTCAAACGCCTTGCTCAAGAATTGCATCACGTAGCGAAACCGCGCGATCCACGCCCACCTGTTGCTCATGCTCCTTTTGCGCCGCCTGCCAGAGTGGCTCGGCTTCCTGAAGTTTGGCCAGGCCTTTGGCAGACAGCGACAGCTTGATGGCCGCGCGAGGCCCCGTCGCATGACTGATCAGATACCCCTCGCTCTGCAACGGCTTAAGCGCCCGTACGAGGGTCGTGCGCTCCATCACCATCACCTCTGCCAGGTCGACGATGAGCACCTCGGGGCGCTCCTCAATGACGGCCAGAATCGAGAACTGCGAGATGGAAAGCTCGACCGTCGCCAGATGCCGGTCATACAGACGCGTCAGCAACCGAGCGTGACGCCGGGCAGCGAAGCAATGACAGAGATCGGCGTTGAGTGATGTTTTCATGACGCTCATCATATGTGCATATGCACATCTGTCAAGCGTGCTCCGAATTTCTCTTCCGAACGGTTGCTGCCCCGCGGTCATCATCAGGAATCGAGGGCATCTCGGAACAACCACCCCACGACCTTGCCCAGATCCGAGCGCTCGTCCGGGGCGCTTGCGGTCAGCAGGTAAAACCCGGCGTCGGTGTCCAGCACCTGCTCTGGGTCAAGTGCCCTCACCAACGCCCCACTCGCCAGCGCACCTGCCACCAGTACGTTGGGCGCCAGGGCGACGCCCAGCCCGCGTTCGGCGGCTTCGATGGCGAGGCTGGTCTGGGAAAACATCTGCACTGCCGAGGTGTTGGGCACGCGGCTGGCGGCGAACCAGCGGCTCCAGTTGTCGTGGGAATCGGCGATCAGCGGAGCGCCGTGGGCGAGGTCTTGCAGGGTGTGCCAGCGATGCTGTTGCTTCACGCTCGGTGAGCACACGGCAATGATGCTGCCCAGAAACAAGGGGTGTACGTGGCAGCCTGGAAACGGCGGGGTGCCCCAGCGAATTGCCATGTCCACGGCATCCACACCGTGCAGCGAGCGTGCAGCATTGCTGGCGTCGATCACCACCGACAGTTCGGGTTCGGCCTCGCTCAAACGGGCCAGTTTCGGGATCAGCCAGCGACTGGCAAACGCCCCCGTGGTGCTCAGGGTCAGCGCACGGGTGCCAGAGGTCGAACGCTGCGCCGTGAGCTCGCGGGTGGCCTCGTTGATCAGGTCCAGCGCCAGCTGGACCTTGGTCAGAAAATCTTCCGCCTCAGGCAGCAACTGCGTGCCGCGAGGCAGACGCTTGAACACCGGCACGCCGAGTTTCTGCTCCAGCAAACGAACTTGCTGCGCCACCGCACCGGTGGTGATGTGCAGCTCGTGCGCGGCAGCACGAAAGCTGCCGCATCGGGCCGTGGCCTCGAAGGCCACCAGTTGACCGATCACGGCATGCCCCGTGCGCGTCAGGTGTGATTTGTCCATCGCAGGCCCTGCTCAATTACTGATAGCGCAAAAAACTGAGTATGTAGTTTTTCTACAGCCTCATACAAAAAACATCGCTAGTGCGGCGCGAAATCGTGACCTAGATTGAACCCATCTCGACCCTTCATTTCTCAAGAGGATTCGCAAATGTCCGAAGCGAAAGTGGCTTTGATCATCGCCGGTGGCAGCGGCATGGGCGCGGCAGCGGCACGTCGTCTGGCGACCGATGGCTTCAAGGTGGGTGTGCTTTCTTCGTCCGGCAAAGGCGAGGCGCTGGCGCAGGAACTGGGCGGCATCGGCATCACCGGCTCGAATCAGTCGACCGATGACATCAAGCGCCTGGTCACTGCGGCGGTTGAGAAATGGGGCCGCATCGATGTGCTGGTCAACAGCGCAGGCCACGGCCCACGGGCGCCGATTCTGGAGATCAGCGACGATGACTGGCATCGCGGCATGGAGGTTTACCTGCTCAACGTCATCCGCGCCACGCGGCTGGTGACGCCATTCATGCAGCAGCAAAAAGGCGGCGCAATCATCAACATCTCGTCGGCCTGGACGTTCGAGCCGACCGACATGTTCCCGACCTCGGCGGTGTTCCGGGCGGGTCTGGCGTCGTTCACCAAAATATTCACGCAGACTTACGCGGGCGACAACATTCGCATGAACAACGTGCTGCCGGGCTGGATCGACAGCCTGCCGGGCACCGACGAGCGTCGCGACAGCGTGCCGCTCAAACGCTACGGCAGCAGCGAAGAAGTGGCGGCGACGATTGCGTTTCTGGCGTCCGAAGGCGCGGCTTACATCACCGGGCAGAACCTGCGGGTCGATGGCGGCGTGACCCGTTCAGTCTGATCCCCCATCCAAAGGGATGCCCCACAGCGGGCATCCCCCGAATTTTCGGCAATTCCTTCCTATCGGACGCTGTTTTGCGTAGCCTTCGTACCCATTCCATTTCATCGGTTTCGAAAGGCATTTTTCCGCCCCTCCATGCGCAAAGTTCTTGGCATCCTCACTGCTACCGTGCTGGTGATTCTTCTCGTCAGCTACGGGCTGTGGACGAGCAAACGTCATGTCGGTCACTACCTTACCGACCTGCGCATCCAGGTGGTGATCAACGACGGCCAGCCTGCCGACCGGGGCAATCTGCTGGGCATTCAGCCCGAGCTGTTCCCTTCCGATTATTCGAGCACCAAACGCCTGCATCGCAAGCTGGCGGCCTACCTGCAACAGGCCCGCGACTACGGGCTGATCAACGACAAAACCATCGTCGTGCTGCCCGAACACGTCGGCACCTGGCTGTTCGCAATGGACGAGAAATCGCAGTTCTATCAAGCCACCACCATCGAAGAAGCCATGAACTGGCTGGCCTTCAGCAACCCGCTGCTGTTCCTTGATGCGCTGCTGCACGCCCGAGGCGAAAGCCGTCTGGACGACGCGCATCTGCGCATGAAGGCGCGCAGCATGGCTCAGGACTATCAGAACGTGTTTGGCGGGCTGGCCCGAGAATTCGGCGTGACGCTGGTGGCAGGCTCCATCGTCTTGCCCAGCCCTGAGGTTCAGGACGGGCAACTGCACGTCGGCAACGGCGCGCTGTACAACAGCAGCGTCGTATTCGGCCGCGACGGCCTGCCCATCGGTCAGCCGCAACGGCAACTGTTCCCCAGCTGGTATCAGCGTGGCTATATCCGCTCCGGCAAGGACGCCCCGCTGAACGTCATCGAGACCCCGGCCGGGCGCCTGGCGACGCTGATCGGCATCGACAGCTGGTACTCGGACAACTACGTGCGCCTGAACGCGGCCGGCGCCGAGCTGATCGCGATTCCGGCTTTCGTCGCAGGCAATGGCAGCTGGTCACAACCTTGGCGCAACGACAAGCACGAGGGCCTGGACCTGGGGCCCAATCCGCTGAGCGAGGGCGAAGCCTGGCGCCGCCTGACCCTGACCCCGATCAGCAAGGCCAAGGCCGGCATCAGCGTGTTCATGCGCGGGCAGTTCTGGGATCAGGGCAGCGCTGGGCATAGCTTCGCCAGCCGCGGCGGCCAAAGTGTCGCCGAGCAATCCGTCAGCGCCGCACCGAAAGGCGCGAAACCCGGCCACGGCGCGCGCCTGATCAACCTCTGGCTGTGACGATGAGCGCGCCTCGGGTACGTCTGGGTGATTTGTCGGTCGGTTTCGTCCACAGCCTCGCCGACGCCGTGTGCCTTCAAGGGCAAGACCCTCAGCCCCTGCTCGAACAATACGGCCTGGACGCCGCGCGTCTGGGCGAGGCCGGCGCGCGTCTGTCGATCCCTCGCTACATGCGCCTGGGTCACGCAGCGATCGAACTGACGGGCAGCCCGGCGCTGGGCCTGCGCATGGGCCAGGTGAGTCGCCTGAGTCAGGCGGGCCTGGCCGGCATCACGGCTGCACAAGCCCCGACGGTACGCGAGGCGGCGCGCACGCTGATTCGCTTCGAAGCCCTGTACGGCTCGAACTATCGCGGCCAGTCGAGCTTTCACGAAGACAGCGAAGGCGCGTGGCTGCGCTTCTACTCCATCAGCCCGTACAACGACTACAACCGTTTCGTGGTGGACTCGATCCTCAGCGGCTGGCTGCAGCAACTCTCGACGCTGGCAGGCACCACCGTGCGGGCCGAGCGCGTCGATATCGAATTCGCCGCCCCCGCCTATGCCGATGAATACGCGATGTTGAGCGAGCACCCGGTGAGTTTCGGTGCACAGGTCAATCAGCTGCGCCTGAGCCAGAACAATCTGGCCCTGCGCAACCCTGACCACGTGCCGAGCACTTGGCGCCACCTCTTGCAAGTGTGTGAACGGGAACTGGAGCAACTGACGCGCACCCGCAGCCTGCGTGAGCGGATCACTCAGTTGCTGGGACCATTGTTGAATGGAGGGCGCGAGCCTGATCTTGCGGAAGTGGCGGCACGGCTGAAGCTGCCGACCTGGACCCTGCGCCGCAAACTGGCGGAGGAAGGCACGCGCTTTCGCGCGGTGCTCAATGACACGCGTCGGGATCTGGCCATGACCTACATCCGCGACACGGAACTGGCGTTTGGGGAGATCGCCTATTTACTGGGGTTTGCGTCGGCCGAAGCCTTCCAGCGCGCCTTCAAACGCTGGAACGGTCAGACTCCCGGGGAGTTCCGCCGCAGCCAGCGTCATTCGGACTGATCTTTTCTTGCAAGGTGTTGCTTACAGCTCGGTGGCATCGTCGGCGGGCTCGAGGGGATCGAGTTCGTACGCCTGATACTCCAGCAGCTCTTCCTGATAATCGTCCATCTTTCGTGCCCTCGTGGCTGGTCTCTTCGTTTCGGTCTTTTTTCCGTCGTTTCAGCGACTGCTTTCACTGACCACGAGCTTCACCCTAAAGTGCCCTCATGAACGAAACATGAAGGCCTGTTGAACATTAGACGAGGTGATGGCGGGAAAATTAACCGGCACTTCCCTGTCAACGCTCTGGGGCGGGACTCGTGGCCAGCAAGGGAATATTTAGCCCACGCAGGAAAATCGTGCAAGAGGTCAGGAAAATTCACCTACCTCAGTGCCACACAGTACCGGTGGGTGCGCGCGCGGGCCAGGTCGTGAATTTACGCTTGACGACTTGAAGCGGCTCGCCATAGTCTTGGCCCCATGAACACATTCCTGCACGTCGTCAGCCCACGAATTATTACCGCCATTCCAGTCATGGCGGACTAGCCGACGCGTGCACCCAACCCGCCCTAGAGGCGGGTTTTTTCTTTCTGTCTCCCGGGCCACGAACCTCGAACCAGGAGTCAGACATGATCATCATCCGCTCTTCCCTCGCCGCCGCTTGCCCACACCTGATCATCGCTGCGCCCTCAACGGGGACGACGCGATGAATCAGATGCTCAACAACGCCCCGGCCAGCAGCGAACTGCTCAACCACTACGCCCGCAAAATCCTCACCTCCCGCGTCTACGACGTCGCCGTGGAAACCCCGCTGCAAGGCGCCCGTCAGCTGTCCGAACGGCTGGGCAATCAGGTCCTGCTCAAGCGCGAAGACCTGCAGCCGGTGTTCTCCT
>Ga0213835_100211_pt1 | contig 69119 bp, 56 predicted proteins | sample SWPATP01_FD_160576 | JGI IMG/M metagenome (GOLD analysis project Ga0213835, IMG submission 160576) | Coastal seawater microbial communities from Marineland, Florida, United States - SWPA TP0 #1 | ecosystem: Environmental > Aquatic > Marine > Coastal | place: USA: Florida | collected 2016-08-05 | reverse complement strand
TTCAATCTGAGCCAGGATCAAACTCTTCAGTTTAATCTCTGTTTGTCGAAAACCTTATTGCTAAGGCTTTCGAACCCCTCCCATTGGTCGGGGTTCGCTCACTCAAGATACTGACCGTTATCTCATTGCTGAGACAACGCTTAATACTTTTGTGAACATTTGATAATTTAAGTAATCAGTGACCGAAGTCACTGGCACCTTCATCAAACGCCCACACTTATCGACTGTTAATTTTTAAAGAACTTTATTCGGTACTGCTTGCTGTTTAGTGCGAATCGTTTTGTTCGCTGCAGCAGAGAGATGAGATTATGCAGTGTTTCGCGTTTATCGTCAACTTCTTTTCTATCGTGCGCCGCGTTTTCCGCGGTTCTGTCTGTCAACGCAACACCTTGATTTCGTGTTTGTTTTCAGCAGGAGGCGAATTATAGCGAACCCCCGTGGGGGTTCGCAAGTGCTTTCTTGCAACGCCCTCAATCGCTTCTGAGCGTCATCGGCTGGTAGTTCGGATCGGCCTTGATTTTCTCTTCGCTGAAGGGCAACACCGGCCACTCCTTGCGCGAGTAGACGCCGGTCTGGTCGGCGTAATACGGGGACGTCGGATCGGTCGATTGCCCATAGGTGAGCATGGCCTGGGCCACCGGCCCCTGGTCGTCGAACGTCACCGTCTGGATATAGCTCTCACCCCAGTGCACACCGTTATAGCCGGTTCCGCTCAAGGGGCTGCGCATCGTCAGCGAGTTATACGAGCCGTCGATATTGCCGATGCCGCCATGCAGAGGGATGCGCACGCCATTCCTTGTCTCCGTCTGATAGTCGCCGAGCTTGCCGTCAAGGGGAATGCCGAAGCCTTGCAGTTTGAGGGCGGCATTCTTGAGTGCGGCGAGCATGGCCGGCATGGCGCCCGGCGCCACCCCGTTCGGCGTATTGATCGGATCGGCGGGGTTGAAGGGCACGGCCCACTTGGCGGGGATGGCGGCGGCGCTGTTCCAGAACTCGCGGAACAGCACGGCGCCGCGGCTGTCGACGTTCACGCGCCGGTCCCAGGCGGCCAGGGCGGTACAAGCCTGGAGCAGGACGGCGTCCCCACTGGCCGTACAGGCCGGCAGCAGTTCGGGCAGCACCAGTTCGGCCGCATAGATTCGGTTGGCGAAGGCCAGCGCCTGCAGATCCAGCATGCCGATCTTCTTCGTCTTCGCCAGCTCTTCGAACTGGAGGAAGCCGATCCGCGTGCGCAGGCTTTGCTCGACACCGACGCGGCCATACAGCGGCGAGAAGCCGAACGGCGCCGGCCCGCTCAAGAGGGCTTTCGGATTGTTCAGCCAAAAACTGTCGTTCGAATTGCCGACGTAATCGCTGCGGATCGCCCACGGCCCATTCGCCGGGGAATGAATCCCGGCCGGGGCATTGGCGTCCTGGCCCCAGGCGCAGCTGCTGCGCGCGCCGTCGAACATCAGCGCCGCCTGCATCAGCAGGCAACCGTTGCCGAATTTTTGCGCACCCATGTGGGGCACCACGCTGGCATCGGCGAACAACACATTGCCGTCGCGGTCGGCCGCCAGCGTGTTCACCCAGGGCAAGCCGATGGTCTTGTCGAGCGATGCCTTGATTGCCTGCACATTGTTCGCCCTGCCGATGCCGATCCATTGCTCGAGCATGCGGGTGTTGTTCCGGTTCGGGTCGGCCAGCACATAAGCCGCGCCCGCCGTCCAGGTCATACCCGCCTCCGGCTTGACGATCACCGCCCCCTGCTCGCTGAACCAGAAGGTCTTGCTGCGCTTCGTCATCGCGCCGTCCGCCTGCAACAGGTCGACCGACACCGTCTTCGAGCGCATCTTGTTGGGGACGCCATCCACCAGATAAGTGGTGCCGCTGGTATCGAGCGGATCGAGCGCCAGGCGGAAGGTGGTGAAGTGGATCGCCGTGGTCACCGTATGGCTCCAGGCAATGTCCTTATTAAAACCAATGACGATGGCGGGAATGCCGCCGATGATCACCCCCATCGCGTCATAACTGCCGGGCACGGTCAGGTGGGCCTGGTAAAAGCGGTCGGCCGAGGTCCACGGATAGTGCGGATTGCCCAGCAGCAGGCCACGGCCACTGGCGGACAACTCCTTGCCGACCGCCAGCGCGTTGCTGCCGATTCCTTGCTGATGGAGCTTATCGAGGCGCGCCAGCAGGAAGGACGGATCGAACTTGCGCCCGCCCCTGGCCGCCACCGTCGCACCCGCGGCCCGGCCGGCCGCCACGAATTCCTTGGCGAAGACCTGGCCGGTCGCGTGCAAGGCCTTTTCGGCCATGATCAGGAGCATGTCGTCGGTGGTAATGGTGCGCACCCACTTCGCGTTATTGCAGGCGGCCGGGTACAGCCCCACAAACGCCTTGACGTAACGGTTATACCCTTCGACATAGCCTTCGATCAGTTCGCGCGGCTCGGCGGCGCCTGCCGCATAGCCGGCGCGCAGTTGCTCGATGTCCAGATAGCCCTTGAAGAAGAAATCGCTGTCCTCGTTCTTCAAATCCATGAAACCGCTGGCGGCGCCGTATTCGTCGCCGCTGCGCTGGGGCGCGCGCGCCTCGCCGCCGAAGAATTGCGCGCGTTCGCCGCGGACCGTCAGCACCGTGTCGGCAAACATGCAGACATTGTCCTGCGCATAGGCATAGGCCAGGCCGTAGCCCAGGCTGCGGAAGTCCTTGGCGCGCACGTGCGGCACCCCATTCGTGGTACGGGCGACGTCGACGCTGATGCGCGAAGCGGTGGCGATGGGTGGTGGCGTCGTGGCGGCCGTGCTGTCGGCGTCGCTCTTGCCGCAGCCGGCCAGCGCCAGCAGCAAGGCGGCGATGCCGGCATAGGATCGGGAAAGGAATTGGTGCGATTGCAATTGCTGACGTTTCATGGGAACGCTTTCTGCGGCATTTCCGCGTGGCGAATGAAAGACAAACTAATTTCCCAGACATATTCATGGGGAAATACAGTGTAGCGACAGCAAATGCTTTGTTACCTAGCCAAGTTGATGGGTATGCAACGAAAATGCGACAGATAAGAAAAAAGCCCACCAGCGACGCTGGTGGGCTTTTCTATATAACTAGCCTGACGATAACCTACTTTCACACTGGTTGCAGCACTATCATCGGCGCAAAGTCGTTTCACGGTCCTGTTCGGGATGGGAAGGGGTGGGACCGACTTGCTATGGTCATCAGGCATAACTTGCTGGGAGGCTGTTCCACAACTGGGCAACAGATCCCTGAATTCCGGGGTGCATTCTAACAGGCAATTCAGAAGGGCGCCAGCACGGATTGCGGCGCCAGCGCGTAAAATGGCCCCTTTGCCCGAAACCTTTCTTGCCATGACGATCCTGCTGTCCACCCTGAACGCCCGCTATGCCCACGCTTCGCTGGGCTTGCGCTACCTGCTGGCGAACATGGGGCCACTCGGCCCCGACACGCGGATCCAGGAATTCGTGATCGGCGCCAAGACCACCGAGGTGGTCGAGCGCCTGCTGGCCCAGCATCCGCGCATCATCGGTTTCGGTGTCTATATATGGAATGTCGAAGAAACCACGCGCATCGTCGCCATGCTCAAACGCGTGGCGCCGGCGGTGACGATCGTGCTGGGCGGCCCGGAAGTGTCGTTTGAAACCAACGACCAGGACATCATCAAACTGGCCGATTACGTGGTCACCGGCTGGGGCGACGTCACCTTCCCGAAGCTGTGCGCGGACATTCTGAATGGCCCGCAGCCGCTGATGAAGATCCACGCCGGCGTCCAGCCGCCGATGGCCGAGATCGCCCTGCCTTACGCTTTATATAGCGACGAGGATATCGCGCACCGCACCTTATATGTGGAAGCCTCGCGCGGCTGCCCCTTCAAATGCGAGTTCTGCCTGTCCTCGCTGGATAAAACCGCCTGGCCCTTCCCCCTGGAGAGCTTCCTCGCGCAGATGGAGGATTTACATGCGCGCGGGGCGCGCCTGTTCAAATTCGTCGACCGCACTTTTAATTTGAACGTCAAGACCAGCATGAAGATCATGCAGTTCTTCCTCGATAAGCTCGAAGCGCATCCCGACGATCCAGTCTACGCCCACTTCGAGCTGGTGCCGGATCATTTGCCGGAAGCGTTGAAAGACATGATCGCGCGCTTCCCGGCCGGCGCCCTGCAATTCGAAATCGGGATCCAGAGTTTCAATCCGGAGGTGCAAGCCCTGGTCAGCCGGCGCCAGGACAATGCCAAGGCGGCGGAAAATATCCGCTGGCTGTGCGAACACTCGCAGGCGCACCTGCACGTCGACCTGATCGCCGGCCTGCCGGGAGAAGACATCGCCAGTTTCGCGCGCGGCTTCGACCAGCTGGTATCCCTCGGCGCGCACGAAATCCAGTTCGGCATCTTGAAACGCCTGCGCGGCACGCCCATCATCCGCCATACGGAAGCATTCAAGATGGTGTACGACCCGTATCCGCCGTATACCGTGCTGGCGACCAGCCTGATCGATTTCCCGAGCATGCAGCGCCTGGTACGTTTCGCGCGGTATTGGGACCTGGTGGCCAATTCCGGGCGATTCGCGCATACCACCCGCGAATTACTGGGCGTGCGCCCCTTCGAAAACTTCATGGCCTTCTCCGACTGGATCTATACCAAGACCGATGCCACCCACCGCATTGCCCTCGACCGGCTGGCGAAACTGGTGGCCGAATGGCTGCAAGTGACCGGGATGGCGCGCGAACGGGCGCTGGCCCTGGTGGCGAGCGACTATGCGGGCAGTATCGACGGCGCCCACAAGAAGGAGCGCGCGGCCAACACCGGCGCGGTTGCCGCACCGGCCCGGCAGGTGCGCCACCTGGCCGCCTGAGCACGCTAGATCCTCGCGAATGGCAGAGTCGGCAAAATCCTTTTACACTGCAACAATGCAGATTGAAAATACGCCAACATTAACCATCGAACACTCCGCCGGCGGCGCGGCGCAATCTGTCATGGCAAGCGGAGTCTGGCAGGTGCATGCGCTGAGCCAGAAAGGCATGCTCAAGGGGATCAACCGGACCCTGGCCAGCCTGAGGAAGAAGGCCAATCTCGACTGGGACTTGACCGGCGTGGCCAGCATCGACCACATCGGCGCCCAGATGTTCTGGAATGCCTGGGGCAAGAAACGTCCCGCCAGCCTGAAGCTCGACCCGCGCCAGGAAGAACTGTTCGCGCGCGTCGAGGAGGCCAGCCGCCATACCCTGCCGCGCCACAAGGTCAGCCCGCTGAACTGGATCATCGTGCTCGGCGCCGGGCTGCTCAGCTTTTTCGAGCACCTGCACGGCTTCATTGAACTGATCGGGCGCCTGATCCAGGACCTGGGCCGCTTCATCCGCCGTCCGAACATGGGACCATGGCGCGAAATCTCGGCCAATATCTATCATTCCGGCTTCCAGGCGCTCGGCATCACGGCGCTGGTCGGCTTCCTGATCGGCGTGGTGCTGTCCTTCCTCTCGGCCCAGCAGCTGCGCCAGTTCGGCGGCGACATCTACCTGGTCGACATCCTCGGCATGAGCGTGGTGCGCGAACTCGGCCCGCTGCTGGCGGCGATCCTGGTCGCCGGCCGCTCGGGTTCCTCGATCACCGCGCAGCTGGGCGTGATGCGCGTGAACGAAGAACTCGACGCCATGCTGGTGATGGGGATCTCGCACGGCTTTCGCCTGATCATGCCGAAGGTGGTCGCGCTGGCGATCGCCATGCCCTTGCTGGTGGTCTGGACCGATGCCATGGCCTTGCTCGGCGGCGCGGCCTCGGCCAAGCTGGAACTGGGTCTGTCGTTCCGCTACTTCCTGCAAAAGCTGCCGGACGCCGTCCCGCTGGTGAACTACACGATCGGCCTGCTCAAAGGGGCGACCTTCGGCATGCTGATCGCGCTCGTGTCCTGCCACTTCGGCCTGCGCATCCAGCCGAATACCGAAAGCCTCGGGCGCGGCACCACGACCTCGGTGGTGACCTCGATCACGGTCGTGATCCTGGCCGACGCGGTCTACGCGATCATCTTCAGCGGCGTGGGGTTCCGATGACCGACCGCCAGCGCGCACCCCAGCAGCTCAACCGCAAGCCGGAGGAAGACGTCGGCCCGCCGGTGGTCGAGATCCGCGGCCTGTGGACCAAGTTCGGCAAGACGGTGATCCACCAGGACCTCAATCTCGAGATCTATTCGGGCGAGATCCTGTCGATCGTCGGCGGCTCGGGCACGGGCAAGACCGTGCTGCTGCGCCAGATGCTGGGGCTGGAGCGGCCCTCGCGCGGCTGCGTGCGCGTGTTCGGCGAGGACATCAGCGAAGCGGGACCGGAGCAGCTGCAGCGCATGCGCAACCACTGGGGCATGCTGTTCCAGCAGGGCGCGCTGTATTCGGCCCTCACCGTCTTCGACAACATCGCCCAGCCGATGCGCGAGCTGCGCGCCCTGCCCGAGGACGTGATCCGCGACGCCGTGCTGCTGAAAATGGACATGGTCGGCCTGGGCGCGGAACACGCCAACAAGATGCCGTCCGACCTGTCGGGCGGGATGATCAAGCGCGCGGCCCTGGCCCGTGCGCTGGCGCTCGAACCGAGACTGCTGTTCCTGGACGAGCCGACCGCCGGTCTCGACCCCGACGCGTCGGACGCGTTCGTGACGCTGATCCAGGCCCTGCACCGGGAACTGAAACTGACCGTGGTGATGGTCACCCACGACCTCGATACGCTGTTTGCGCTGTCTTCGCGCATCGCGGTCCTGGCCGACAAACACGTACTGGCGGTGGGACCGTCGCGCGACGTGCTGCGCGTGGACCATCCGTTCATCAAACACTTCTTCCTCGGCGGACGCGGACAACGGGCACTCGAAGTGCTCGATGAACGCGACGAAGCGGCGGACGAAGAACCGAAAGAGTGATATGGAAAACCGATCGTATGCACTAATGACGGGCATCTTCACGATCGCCCTGCTGGTGGCCACCATCCTGGCCGGCCTCTGGCTGAACCGCGACAAGACCGAACGCTCGCCCTACGAAATCGTCACCACCCAGTCGATCCCGGGCCTGAATCCGCAGGCGACGGTGCGCTATCGCGGCCTGGAAGTGGGCCGGGTCGAGGAAATCGTGTTCGACCCCAAGGTGACGGGCCAGATCATGATCAAGCTGTCGGTCGAAGACGGCTCGCCCATCACGACCACCACCTTCGCCTCGCTCGGCTACCAGGGCGTGACCGGCATCGCCTTCATCCAGCTCGATGACGACCGTACCGGTTCGCCCCTCCTGAAAACCGATCCGGCCCACGTCGGCCGGATTCCGCTGCGTCCGGGCTTGCTGGACCAGCTGGAAAAGCGCGGCATCGCGATCCTCGACCGCACCGAGCAGATCACGTCGCGCATCAATAACCTGATGAGCGACGAGAACCAGAAGACCATCGTGGCCGCCTTCGACAACATCGGCAAGGCCGCCGCCGCGTATGGCGAGATCCCGAAAAAGCTGGAACCGACGATCGACCGCATGCCGGTCCTGGTCGACAAGCTCGATCGCAGCTTGACCTCGTTCGATACGTTTGCGGCCAGCGCCACCACCACGGTGCGCAACTACGACAAGCTGGCCACCAGCCTGCAGGCGCCGGATGGCCCGATCAATCGCCTGAACGGCGCGATCGGCTCGCTGCAGGGCGTGACCAGCGACCTGGAAGCGGAAACCCTGCCGCACCTGACCCGCATGACGGACGAAGCGCGCATTGCGCTGCGTTCGGTGCGCCGCACCGCCGACTCGCTGTCGGACCGTCCGCAAAGCATCTTGTTCGGCAATCCGAACGTGCAACCCGGCCCCGGCGAACCGGGCTTCGTCGCCCCGACCAAATGAGGATCACCTTGAACAATCACCTGCATCGCTTCCTCGGCGCCGCCGCCCTCGCCCTGGTTGTCGCCGGCTGCGCCAGCAGCAAGGCCAAGGAAGGCGGCATCACCCAGTTCGATTTCGGCCCGCTCGGCGCTCCCACGGCAGCCGTGGCGCAGGCGCCGCTGGCGGCCGTCATCGTGATGGACGCGACCGGCTCGCCGACATTCGAAAACGAGCGCATGGTCTACCGCCTGAACTACAGTGACCCGCTGCAGGCGCGCACCTATGCCAACAGCCGCTGGAGCGCCAACCCGCTGCTGCTGGTGACCCAGCGCATCAAGTCGCGCCTGGCCCAGGCCGGCGTCAAGGTGCTGTCGGCCACCGATTCGAGCACGAATATCCCGGTCCTGCGCATCGAGATCGACGACTTCTCGCATGCCTTCGCCAGCGCCGGCGCCAGCGAGGGCGCCGTGACCCTGCGCGCTTCGCTGTTCAACAGCCATGCCCTGCTCGACCAGAAGACGTTTACACGTGCGACAGCGGCGCCAGGTGCCGACGCGGCCGGCGGCGCGCGCGCGCTGGCCGGCAGCACCGACGCGGTCGCGGCCGACATCATCGCCTGGCTTGCCGGCGCCAATCAACGACCGCGATGACCGGGCCGGAAGCGCACGGGGACAAGCAAGGCGCCACGGCGGGAGCGGATTTTCCGCCGCGGCGTAAAGGCTCGCCCGTCGCGCGTGCCGCCCTGCTGGCCTACCTGCTGCTGATCGTCTACGCCAGCTGGTTCCCGTTCACGGGCTGGCGCAGCAATGGCCTGCCGCTGCTCTCGTTCATGAACCTGGTCAAGCAGCGCTACTGGACCGGCTTCGACGTGACGGTCAATGTGGTCGGCTACGTGCCGCTCGGGATCCTGCTGGTGCTGGCCCTGTATCCGCTGGTGCGCGGCATCTGGGCGATGCTGCTGGCGACCTTGATCGGTTTCCTGGTCACCGGCACCATGGAAACCGTGCAGAACTTCCTGCCCAGCCGCGTGCCTTCGAACCTCGATTTGCTGACCAATGCCGCCGGCTGCTTCGTCGGCGCCTGCATCGGCCCCTTCGTGGTGCGCAGCCTGCTCGACCAGGGCCGCCTGTACCGGCTGCGCAAGCGCTGGCTGGCGCCGCACGCGAGCCAGGGGCTGGTCTTGCTCGCCCTGTGGCCGCTGGCGCAAATCTATCCGCAAAGTTTTCTGTTCGGGCACGGCCAGGTGCTGCCCATCATCTCGGGCTGGCTGTCGACCTGGTTCGAAGAAGACATCGACCTGATCGCCATGCTGCGCCCGGGGCCGGCGATGAGCGTGGAGCAGTACTGGCTGTCGGAAACCATCATCACCGCCTGCGGCATGACCGGTGCCGCGCTCACCCTGCTCTGCCTGCTGCGCCGGGGTGCGCCGCGCTTCGCGCTGGTGCTCGTGATGCTGGCCGCCGCGCTGGTCCTGAAGACGCTGTCGAGTTCGCTGTTATTTCGCCCCGATAACGCCTTCGTCTGGGTCACGCCGGGCGCCGAAGGGGGCTTCCTGATCGGCCTGATCATGCTCGCCGGCCTCGCTTTTGCCCCGCAACTGGCGCAGCGCCGGCTGGCGGTGGTGACCCTGGTGCTGAGCCTGATCGTGGTGAACACGATACCGGCGAACCCGTATTTCACGCTCACGCTGCAGGGCTGGGTGCAGGGCAAATTTTTGAATTTCAACGGAGCGGCACAATTCCTGTCCCTGTTATGGCCGTTTTTTGCCCTCTGGTTCCTGCTGCTGCCCTCGCATAAACTCAATCGCGGAATAAGGGAAGCCTAGGAACGCGTATCATTGCAGCTACTTAGGTCAAGGATAGCGAGAAAGACATGAGCGATAACACACCGTTTTACGAGCACCACGTCTTCTTTTGCATGAACGAACGCGAGGGCGAGAATTGCCGCGAAAGCTGCGGCAAGTCCGGCGCCGAGATCGCGCAAAAGCATGCCAAGAAACGCATCAAGAAACTCGGGCTGAGCGAGCCGGGCAAGGTGCGTATCAACAAGGCCGGCTGCATGGAGCGCTGCGAAGAAGGCCCGGTCCTCGTCATCTACCCGCAAGGCACCTGGTACACCTATGTCGACACGACCGACATCGACGACATCATCGATACCCATATCCTCGGCGGCCAGGTCGTCGAACGCCTGAAAATCTGATTTTTTATTCCGTACATGAACAAGTTTTCAAAACGTTTTACCCTCGACGGCCCGGTCGGCAAGATGGAATGCATGCTCGACCTGCCGGAAGGCGCGCCGCGCGGCATCGCCCTGGTCGCCCACCCGCACCCGCTGTACGGCGGCACGATGGAAAACAAGGTCACGCAAACCCTGGCGCGCACCTTCGTCACGCTCGGGTATGCGACGGCGCGCTTCAATTTCCGCGGCGTCGGCCAGTCGGAAGGCGTGCATGACCGCGGCCACGGCGAAGTCGACGACATGGCCTTCATGATGGAGCACATGCTGGCGCAGTATCCGGGCTTGCCGGTGGCATTGTCCGGCTTTTCCTTCGGCACCTTCGTCCAGTCCCAGCTGCACGCACGCCTGGTCAACGAGGGCCGTCCGCACGCCATCGAGCGCATGGTGCTGGTCGGTACCGCGGCCGGCAAATGGCCGCTGCCGAACGTCCCCGACGACACGATCCTGATCCACGGCGAACTGGACGACACGATTACCTTGCAGATGGTGTTCGACTGGGCAAGGCCACAGGAAATCCCGGTGATCGTGATCCCGGGCGCGGATCACTTCTTCCACAAGCGGCTCAACCCGATCAAACATCTTGTCATCCAAATGTGGCGGCGCGACAATTGAACACGGCACTGGCCAGCATCTCTGGCCTATAATTAGGCACTTCATTTTATCCATGCCGCTGGGCAACGCTGTGCGCACGCCGGCGGCATCCGCACCACCCTACTGACTTACTTAGCTCCCATGAAAAAACTGATTGCGGCCATCGCCGCCAGCCTCTTGACGTTGTCGGCCAGCGCGCAAAGCGTGCCCGCGCCATCGATCGCCGCCAAATCCTGGCTGCTGCTCGACGCCACCAGTGGTCAGGTCATCGCGGCCCAGGATCCGAACGCGCGCATCGAACCGGCATCGCTGACCAAGGTGCTGACCGCCTACGTCACCTTCCAGGCGATCCGCGACAAGAAACTGGCCCTGAACACGATGGTCAATGTCTCGCCGCGCGCCTGGAAAGTCGATTCGAGCAGCTCGAAGATGTTCATCGACCCGGCCACCCCGGTGAGCGTGGACGACTTGCTGCACGGCTTGATGATTCAGTCGGGTAACGACGCGGCCGTCGCGCTGGCCGAAGCGGTCGCCGGCGACGAAGCGACCTTCGTGGTGCTGATGAACCGCGAAGCCCAGCGCATGGGCATGAAGAACTCGAAGTTCGCCAATCCCCACGGCCTGCCGAGCCCGGACAATTTCTCGACCGCGCAGGACCTGGCCACGCTGGCGACCAACGTGATCCGCGACTTCCCCGAGTTTTATAAAATCGACTCGGTCAAGCAGTTCACCTATAACAAGATCACCCAGCAGAACCGCAACCGCCTGCTGTGGCTGGATCCGACGGTCGACGGCATGAAGACCGGCCACACCGAATCCTCGGGCTACAGCATGATCGCCTCGGCGCGCCGCCCGAACGGCAACAGCGGCCAGCGCCGCCTGATCTCGGTCGTCTCCGGCGCCAGCTCGGACGCGGTGCGGACCCAGGAAAGCCAGAAGCTGCTGAACTGGGGCTTCCAGAATTTCGATACCGTGAAGCTGTATTCGAAGGGCCAGGCGATCGCCACCCCTGAAGTATGGAAAGGTGCCCAGTCGAGCGTCAAGATCGGCTTCACCAACGACGTGCTGGTGACGGTGCCGAAGGGCGTCGCCGGCAAGCTCAAGCCTGTGCTCGAGCGCAAGGACCCGCTGGTCGCCCCGCTCCCGCGCAACGGCCGCGTCGGCACCCTGAAAATGATGGTCGACAACAAGCCGCTGCTGGTGCTGCCGGTCGTCGCGCTGGAAGAAGTGCAGGAAGCGAGCCTGATTGGCCGCGCCTGGGATTCGCTGCGCCTGATGATCAAGTAAGCGTTGTATTTTCTGCTCGGATGCCCGCCCGGCTTGTGCCCGGCGGGCATTTTTTATCCGCAAGCCGGCAAGGCCGGGCGGGAACCAGGCGCGCCATCCGCACCGCTATAATGCGTTCTTACTTTTCTTGCAAAAAAATCCCCCCTATGACCCAGCCCGCCACCCTCGCCTGCCCCCGCGTCACCACCCGCAAGGATGGCCTCGAACTGTCGCGCGTCATCGCCGGCATGTGGCGCCTGGGTGAATGGGACATGTCGGTGCCGCAGCGCGTCGCCTTCATCGAAGACTGCATCGCGCTGGGCGTGACCAGTTTCGACCATGCCGACATCTACGGCAACTACGGCGTCGAGGGCTTGTTTGGCGAAGCCTTGCGCGCCCGGCCCTCCTTGCGCGACCGGATCGAAATCGTCAGCAAGTGCGGTATCAAGCTGGTGTCGCCAAGCCGTCCCGCCAACACGATCCAGCATTACGACACCAGCCTGGAACACATCCTCGCCTCCTGCGAAAACTCGCTGCGCGAACTGGGCACCGACTACCTCGACCTGCTGCTGATCCACCGCCCCGATCCCCTGATGGAGTTCGATGAAGTCGCCGAAGCGTTTACGCGCCTGCGGGCGGCGGGCAAGGTGCGCCATGTGGGTGTATCGAATTTCACGCGCCACCAGTTCGAGTCGCTGAATCGGCGCGTGCCGCTGGCCACGAACCAGGTGGAATTTTCGCCGCTGTACACGGCGCCGATGTTCGACGAAACCTTCGACGGCCTGCAAGACCTCGGGATTGCTCCGATGATCTGGTCGCCGCTGGGCGGGGGACGCCTGTTCAGCGCCACCGATGCCCACGGCAGCAAGCTGCGCGCGGCCATCCAGGAAGTCGCCGATCGCCTCGACCAGTCGTTTGCCAGTGTCGTGTTCGCCTGGATCATGATGCTGCCGAGCCGGCCGATGCCGCTTACCGGCAGCGGCAAGATCGCCTCGGTGGCCGCGGCGGTGGCCGCCACCGGTTTCACGCTCGAGCGCAGCGACTGGTTCGCGATCCTGCGCGCGGCGCGCGGCCACGAAGTGGCCTGAGGCCATGGCCGAGCCGCTTAAAATCGTCGAGGGCAGCGCGCTGACGGCGCAGCAGAAGAAGGATTTATTGAACCGCCTGGCGCGCATCGAGGGCCAGCTGCGCGGGGTGCAGAAACTCATTGCGCTGGCGGCCGAACCGGCCGATTGCGAGGCGGTGGCCCAGCAGATGGCGGCGGCGCGCAAAGCGCTCGACCGCTCCTTCGTTCAATTGCTCACGGCAACCGTGGTGACCCATAGCGAAGGCGCGGAAGATCTGGACGGCGCCCGTGCGGTGGCCGCGCGCTTGGCGGCCCTGCTCGACAAGTTCGCTTAAAGTTCGTCTTCCGCGTAGACCACCGGCGGCGTAATGCCCTGCCAGCCGGTACGCCATGCGATATTGAGCAAGAGTGTGGCGCAAATGTACAACAGGAAGAACAACACGAAAAAGCGCTCCTGCAACATGACCAGCAACAGGACGGCGGCGGCGATCACGACTAAGATCCCTTTGCTCAGGCGTTGCTTGCTGCTTGGAAAGCGCACGGTCGAGACCATCAGCGTACCGATCGCGACCATCAGCGCCATCACCGCGAAGGCCTGGGTATTGTTGACCACCGGATCGGGCCAGGCGACGACGACGGCGGCCACGCAAGCCGCGCCGGCCGTGATCGGCATGCCGACGAAATAGCGCGGATCGGTACGCCCGACCGAAATATTGAAGCGGGCCAGGCGCAGCGCACCGCAGGCGACAAAGATGAAGCAGGCCAGGCCGCCCATGCGCACGATGGTGGGATGGGACGCGCTCATCTGGGCGAATCCGTAACAGTAGAGCAGCAAGCCGGGGGCGCAACCGAAATTCATGACGTCGGCGATCGAATCGAGCTGGACGCCGAAGTCGGACTGCGTATTCGTGGCCCTGGCAACGAAGCCGTCGAGGGCGTCGAACACGCCGGCCAGCACCAGCAGGATGGCCGCGAGGCGGAAGTCGCCCGGTGCCCCGACCTGGGCATTGTCGACCGAGATGACGATGCTGCCGAAGCCGCAGGCGATCGACAGCAAGGTGACGAAACTCGGCAAGGCGAACTTGGCACGCGCGAGGCGCGCTGGGCGGGAACGGTTCAATTCGGGTCCGGGCAAGAGGAAGATGACCCTATTCTACAGTGCGCAGGTGCCCGGTCGCGCACGCTGACCGCCGTCGTGCATATTCGAATTGTCCTAGAATGTGCCTTTTGGTGTTGAACAGATTCAGGAGTAACAAGGATGAGCGAATTCTTTCGCGTGAGGATGATGGTGGCGGGATGCGTAACCGCCCTGGCCCTGGCCGCGTGCGGTGGGGGCGGCGGCGGCACTGCCAGTACCGTCGATCCCGTCCCGGCCGGCAACGTGCCGCCGGTCGTCCCCGCGCCGACCCCGCCCACCAATCCCGATCCGCTGACACCCGCGCCGGCGGTTCCCGATACGCCGACCGCGCCCGGCGCGCCCGGCGCCCCTTTGTTGACCGGGAATATCGCGCTCGACGGACGCGAATGGCTCAATTACCGCCGCGGCCTGATCGGCATGTCGACGCTCACCCGCAGCAACGTGATCGACATCGCCGCCCAGGGCCACTCGGACTACCAGCGCATCAACAACACCATCACCCACGACCAGATCGCCGGCAAGGAAGGCTTTACCGGCGTCGATACCAGCGCACGCCTGGCCGCGGCCGGCTACCGCTTCAACACCAGCGCTTCGCGCGCCTATGGCGAAGTGATTTCGGCCACCAGCAACGGTTCGGGCCAGTACATGGCCGAGGAATTGATCACGGCGATTTACCACCGCTTCGTCATTTTTGAGCCGGTGTTCAAGGAAATCGGTACCGGCGCCGCCACCACCAGCGCCGGCTATAACTATTTCACCGCCAATTTCACCGCCAACGATGGCTATGGCGCGGGCCTGGCCCGTGGCCAGGTCGCCGTCTGGCCTTTCAATGGCCAGGTGTCGGTGCCGCGCAACTTCTTCAGCAATACCGAGTCGCCCGATCCGGTCCCGGACCGCAACGAAGTCGGCTATCCGATCAGCGTGCACGCCAACATCGACGTCACCATCGCGGTGACCAGCTTTACCGTGCGTCCGCGCGGCGGCGCCGAACTGTCCGTGCGGCTGCTGACGAATGCGAACGACGCCCACACCGGGCGCTCGTCGGCGGCCATCGTGCCGCTCGCGCCCCTGGCGGCGAACACGGTGTATGAGGTCAGCTTCACCGGCACCGCGGGCAATGTCGCGGCCACCCGTACCTGGTCGTTCACGACGCGCTGAGCCAATGAGCGCGCCCGGCCCCGGTTCGCCCTCTCCACCTCCCCCGCCGGCCCCGGTCCTCGATACCGAGGCCGGCGTCGCCCGTTTGATGGGCAACCGCGCGATCTATCTGCGCGCCCTTGCGCGCTTTCGCAGCGACTACCGCGACGCCGCCGGCGCGATCCGAAGCGCGCTCGGCGCCCGCGACACCAACCTGGCCCTACGCCTGGCCCATACCCTCAAGGGCGCGGCCGGCATGATCGAAGCCCCGCGCCTGCATGTGGCGGCGCTGGTGCTGGAAGCGACCCTGGGCAAGGGCAAAAGCGACGCCGCGGTGCCGCTGGCGCGCCTCGACGGCGCGCTGGCCGAGGTGCTGCGCGAACTCGATGGGATGGACCTGGCGGTCGATGCGGTAGCGTCGCGCGTACCGGTGCCGGTGAACAAGGAAACGATCGCCAGCCTGCGCGCCATGCTCGATATCGGCGACGGCGCGGCGGTCGACCTGGTGGCCGCGGCGGGCGGCGAACTGCGCACATACTTGGGGAAACAGGGATATGCCGCACTGAGCGCGGCAATGGAACAGTTCGATTACGAACTGGCGCTCAGCTTGCTCGACCGGGCTGGCTCAGCGACGCCGGTCTAGCTAGCCGCGGGTGACATCAGCTTCAGGGCAAGGCGCATCGTCGAAGACAGTACGGTAGTACGGCGAGACGAATGCAAGGCCGTCATGGAGCTGATGTCACCCGCGGCTCAGCGCGTGTATTCGGCTTCTTCGTCGAAGGCATCGGTGCAATCCTTGCCGCAAAAACGGCGCACGCTGTCGACCGGTTTGTCGCAGTACCAGCATGAGCCTTTCGGCGGCAGGCTGACCCGGGATGGCCGCGCCTGGACCGCGGCGACAGGCTGCGCTTCCGAGGTGGCACCGTCATTCATCACACTGTCTTGTATCGTTTCCAAGGTCCACCCCCTACCGGCAGCACGTTCAAGTCGTCAAGCAAGATTACTTTAGTGGAACATCCTGGGTATGAGCAATCACAACCCGCGGGTCCAGCCGCGGCGGCGCTGCCACAGCCATAATGAATATCCAGTGTGCACCCAACCCGGCGCTGCCGCAACGCCCTTGTAGGCCCGCTCTTCCTGTTGCGGCAAGCCTGCAACAGATCGTCGGCGAGGCCGCAACGAGGCGTGAAAAGCGATGTCAGCTGCGGAAATCATAGCAGCCGACATCGCGTCATCCGGCCCTTCGCCAATCGTGTGCGGAGTTTTTATCGGCGCTTTTTGTAACAGGATGCAAGCTTGATCAGCGCTGCGGCGCCGGCTCGAGCGACACCCGCAAGCCCGTCGCCGTGGTGGCGATCCGGGTCGGCACGTACTGGACGCCGGCATAGCGCAGTTCGTCCATGCGGAAGCTGTAGACGGGAATATCGACCATCGCCTTGTCGAGCAAACCGTTCGCCGCGCGCGACAACTGGCGACTCACCGACGCGTCCAGGCCGGTGATGGTGAAGCGCTCCAGGCGGGGCTCGGCGAGATACACGCCATTCTTCGCCGGGTCGACATACAGGCGGCCCGAAAAGGCCAGGCTGCCGGACAGGGGATTACGCAGGAAAGACTGGGCGACGCTGGCGTCGACGGTGAGCGCGACGCGGTCGCCGGGCAGGATCGCCAGTTGCGGACGCGACAGGCGCAAGTCGAACAGTTCGAGCAGGCGGTTGTCCATCGGGAAGCGGCGGTCGAGGCCGGCCTGCAGTTTCGACAAGGGCAGGTCGACGTCGCGCGGGCCGAGGATGGTGGCGCAGGACGTCAGGGCCGCCGCCGCCAGCAGGCTGGAAGCGACGAGAAAGACGCGCCGCGCGCGGAAGGGGTGTTGGTCAGCCATGCTCGCTCCTTGGGTTCGGGCTCAAGGGTAGCACGGGCGGGCGCTGGCTTATTTTCCGATACAGAAGCGGCTGAAAATCACCCCCAATAAATCGTCCGGCGTAAATTCCCCGGTGATGCTGGAGAGCTGGTCCTGCGCCAATCTCAGTTCTTCGGCGAACAAATCGAGCGACTGGTCATCCTGGGCCGCATGCTGGGCCGCCACATCGAGGTGCTGGCGCGCCGCGCGCAAGGCGATCAGATGGCGTTCGCGTGCCAGAAATACCGATTCGCCGGTCTGCTGCCAGCCGGCGATGCGCAGCAATTGCGCGCGCAGCAGGTCGATGCCGAGTTGTTCGTTGGCCGACAAATAGATATGCGTCGCATCGGCCGCGCCTTCGACCAGCGGGCGGTGGCCCGACAAATCGATCTTGTTCCAGATGCGCAGCACCGGCACCCCGGGCGGGAAGGCGGCGACGATGGTTTCATCGGCTGCGCTCGGGCCGAGATTGGCGTCGAGCAGGTGCAGGATCACATCGGCCTTGCCGACTTCGCCCCAGGTGCGCTCGATGCCGATCCGCTCGACGACGTCGATTTCTTCATCGATGGCGCGGATACCGGCCGTGTCGATGATATTCAGGGGAATGCCTTCGATCTGGATCGTCTCGCTGACCTTGTCGCGCGTGGTGCCGGCGATCGGGGTGACGATCGCCACTTCGGCGCCGGCCAGCGCATTTAACAGGGACGATTTGCCGACGTTCGGCTGGCCGACCAGGACCACGTTCAAGCCTTCGCGCAAGAGCGCGCCTTGCGCGGCCTGGCGGAACACGTGTTCGAGCGAATCGATGATGCCGGCCAGCTGGCCGCGCGCGTTCGATTTTTCGAGAAAATCGATTTCTTCTTCCGGAAAATCGAGGGTCGCCTCGACCAGCATGCGCAGGTTGATCGTCTGCTCGACCAGCCGGTGCACCACTTGCGAGAACGCGCCCGACAGCGATTGCGAGGCCGATTTGGCCGCCGCTTCGGTCGAGGCGTCGATCAGGTCGGCCACCGCTTCGGCCTGGGCCAGGTCGAGCTTGTCGTTCAGGTAGGCGCGGCGCGTGAATTCGCCCGGCTCGGCCAGGCGCAGGCCGTGTTCGCGGCCCGCGTCGAGCACCCGCGCCAGCAGCATCTGCAGCACCACCGGACCGCCATGGCCTTGCAGTTCGAGCACGTCTTCGCCGGTATACGAATGCGGCGCCTTGAAAAACAGCGCCAAGCCCTGGTCGATGACGCTGCCGTCGGTCGATGTAAACGGAATATAGGTGGCGTGGCGTGGCGTCAGTTTCGCCTGAGGGAACAGTGTTTCGATCAGCGGTCCGAGCGATTTGCCGGAGGCGCGGACCACGCCGATGCCGCCACGGCCTGGTGCGGTCGCAATGGCCGCGATGGGAGAGGTATCTAGCTTCATGCGCGAATTGTAGATGATTTGGGGTAAAAACCTGCCCTGCATAAAAAAAGCCCGTGGCATCCACGGGCTTTGCTTGGCGACGCGGCCGGCTTACTTGGCCGCCGGCGTCCCGTAGCGCTTGGTGATGACCCACTGCTGGGCGATCGACACCATGTTGTTGACGACCCAGTACAGCACCAGGCCGGCAGGGAAGAACACGAACATGACCGAGAACGCCAGCGGCATGAACAGCATCATCTTCGCCTGCATCGGATCGGCCGGCTGCGGGTTCAGTTTCGCCGTGACGAACATCGAGATCGCGTACAGCACCGGCAGGATGAACCACGGGTCAGGCTGGGTCAGATCCTGGATCCAGCCGACCCACGGCGCGCCGCGCATCTCGACCGAGGCTTGCAGCACGTAGTACAGGGCCAGGAACACCGGCATCTGCACCAGGATAGGCAGGCAGCCGCCCAGCGGATTGATTTTCTCGGCCTTGTACAGCTCCATCGTGGCCTGCTGCATCTTCATCGGATCGGCTTTGTAGCGCTCGCGGATCGCCTGCATCTTCGGCGTGACGACGCGCATCTTGGCCATGCTGCGATAACCGGCGGCCGACAGCGGGAAGAAGGCCAGCTTGATCAGGATGGTGAAGGCGATGATGGTCCAGCCCCAGTTGCCCAGCAGCTGGTGGATCTGGTCGATGATCCAGAACAGCGGCTTGGCGATGATCGCGAACATGCCGTAATCCTTGACCAGTTCCAGGCCCGGGGTGATCTTTTCCAGCACTTTCTCGTCCTGCGGGCCGGAATACAGGCGCGAGGTGTTCGACACGGTCGCGCCCGGCGCCACGGTGCCCAGCGACTGGGTGGTGCCGATGGCGTACAGGTTGGTCGCATCCTTCTTGGTGTAGATGTTGCGCGCCGTGTTTTCGGTCGGAATGAAGGCCGACACGAAGAAGTGCTGCGAAATCGCGACCCAGCCGCCGTTCGACTTCGTGGCGTGCTCGGCTTTACCCTTTTCGATGTTTTCGAAGGTCAGCTTCTTGTACTTCTCGTCCGGGGTCCACAGGGTCGGACCGGTGAAGCTCGGCGTGAACCAGGAGTCGCCCGGCGGCTTGTTGCCGTCGTGCTGCAGCTGCAGGTACAGCGCAGGCTGGACCGGGGCCGCCGTCAGGTTGGTGACGTCGTGGCGCACGTCGACCACGTAGTCGCCGCGCTTGAAGGTCAGCGTCTTGGTCAGCTTGACGCCACCCTGCTCGGCGTCGAGCACGACTTGCACGGCATTGCCATTGTCCAGGGTGCGCACGCCAGGACGCGCCACGAATGGCGTGTTGTGGTTAGGAAGCACGCCGGCGGCGGTCGAACCGATCAGGCCGGTCTGGCCCAGGTAGGTGTTGTTGCCGTTGATGTCGAACAGCACCTGGTTCTTCTTCTTGTCGAAGTGGTCCGGGTATTTCAGCAGTTCGAGGCGGCGAATCACGCCACCGACGGTGTCGATCTCGGCCTTGACGACGTCGGTCGTGACGGTGATGCGTTCAGCGCGCGCCGGCGCGGCCGCGGCCGGCTGGCCCGGCACGGCCGGAAGCGCGCCCGGCTGGACGCCGGCGTTCGGCACGCCGGTGGTGCCGCCGGCGGTGGTGTTGACGGGCGCCTGGACCACCTTGGCCGGCGGCGTCGGCGAGAACATCGACTGTTTACCAGTCGACACCATCCAGTTGTTCCACAGGACGACAAGCGAGATGGCGAAGACAATCCACAGAATGGTACGTTTATTGATTTCCATTGAGGTAATAATCAGGAGTGGTTGCAACCGCAAGCGGCTGTGGGTGAATGCTTGTGCCCCTGCGGGGGCACCGGATCGACACCGCCCGCGTTCCAGGGATGGCAGCGGCCGAGACGGCGCGCGGCCAGCCAGCTGCCGCGCAGCGCACCATGGATGCGCAGCGCCTCGACGGCGTAACTGGAACAGGACGGATAAAAGCGGCAATTCTGCCCGAGCATCGGCGACAGCACGAGCTGGTAAGCACGTACGATCCAGATGAGCAGGGTTTTCATGGCGTCGGCGTCGGCGGTGCCGCGGCGGGGCGGCGGGGACACTGTGAAGCGATCAGGCGCGACAGTTCGGCACGCAGCATGCGCTTGAGCGCAGTCGTGGTGGCGGGGCCGTCCTTGGTATTGACCGGACGCGCCAGACGGACGATGCAGTCGACCGACTGGATCTCGTTCGTGCGGAACAGTTCGCGCGTAATGCGCTTGATGGTATTGCGGGTAACGGCGCGCGGTGCGAAGCGCTTGGCCGCGACAATGCCCAACCGCGCATGGGGCAGCGGGCTGGGACGGGTGTACAACACGAAATGCGCGGATTTTTGCGTTGGCCGCAAACGAAAAACGGATGAAAACTCATCCGTTTTTAAAATGCGCCGAGCGCGCGCGAAGTCGTGCGAACCTTCGCTTGTCATGACCGAGCGCAGGAAAGCAGGCGAACTGGCTTAGACAGCCAGACGCTTGCGGCCCTTGGCGCGGCGTGCGTTCAGGACTTGGCGGCCACCACGGGTAGCCATGCGTGCGCGGAAGCCGTGCGTGCGCTTGCGACGAACGACGGAAGGTTGGTAAGTACGTTTCATGGTGGTCTCGCTTAAAGCAAAATAGGATGCAAAATCGGGTCTGACGTCTTCTCGTCAGGAATCGGCGTCCGCATTTCTCAACCCTTAATTGCTTGGCTGACAGGTAGGCGGACAGGGAACCCTGAATTAGACTCGATTTGGCCCCCGCCTGTCAAGGCGACTGTTGTTTCCGGTTTGGCTGCACGTTGGATAACTTCGTTTTTATCCCCAGTCGATCCTGAAAAACTTGGGGTCACCTGTGGATAACTTCGGCGTTGACGGGTAAAATAGCGTGTTACGTATCACGAAGCCGCACACATGGAAAATTTTTGGCAGACCGCCTCCGCGCAACTGGAGATCGAGCTGACGCCGCAACAATACAGCGCGTGGATCAAACCGCTCGTCGCCCTCGACTACGAGGACGGCAAGCTGCGCATTGCTGCGCCGAATCGATTCAAGCTCGATTGGGTCAAGTCGCAGTTCGCCAACCGCATCACGGCCCTGGCCTGCCAGTACTGGGAAGCCCCGGTCGAAGTGCAATTCGTGCTCGACCCGCGCCTGAACGCGAAAAAACCGGACGCCGTGCGCCCTGCCCCGGCGCCATCGAGCGAACCGGGCCAGTTGCGTCCGTCCGTGCCGGCCGAGCCGCAGCAAAACCTGAACATCGCCAATTCGCCCAAGCGCGAACAGAGCCGCATCAACCCGGACCTGACCTTCGACAGTTTCGTCACCGGTAAAGCCAACCAGCTGGCGCGCGCCGCCGCGATCCAGGTGGCGAACAACCCGGGCGTGTCGTATAACCCGCTGTTCTTCTACGGCGGCGTCGGCCTTGGTAAGACGCACTTGATTCACGCCATCGGCAACCAGGTGATGGCCGACAATCCGGGCGCGCGCATCCGCTACATCCACGCCGAGCAGTATGTGCGCGACGTCGTCACCGCGTATCAGCGCAAGGGCTTCGACGACTTCAAGCACTACTATCACTCGCTCGACATGCTGCTGATCGATGATATTCAGTTCTTTGGAGGCAAGAGCCGCACGCAGGAAGAATTCTTCTATGCGTTCGAAGCCCTGATCGCCGCCAAGAAGCAGATCATCATCACCTCGGATACCTACCCGAAAGAGATCACCGGCATGGATGACCGCCTGATCTCGCGTTTCGACTCCGGCCTGACGGTCGCGATCGAACCGCCGGAACTGGAAATGCGGGTGGCGATTTTGCTCAAAAAGGCGCAATCCGAAGACGTCACCCTGTCCGACGACGTCGCCTTCTTTGTCGCGAAACACTTGCGCTCGAACGTGCGCGAGCTCGAAGGCGCGCTGCGCAAGATCCTGGCCTACTCGCGCTTCCACGGCAAGGACATCACGATCGACATCGTCAAGGAAGCCTTGAAGGATTTGCTGTCGGTGCAGAACCGCCAGATCTCAGTGGAAAACATCCAGAAAACGGTGGCCGACTTCTTCAACATCAAGGTCGCCGACATGTATTCGAAGCGGCGCCCGGCGAACATCGCCCGTCCGCGCCAGATCGCCATGTACCTGGCCAAGGAATTGACGCAAAAGAGTTTGCCGGAAATCGGCGAACTGTTCGGCGGCCGCGACCACACGACGGTGCTGCACGCGGTGCGCAAGATCGCCGGCGACCGCCAAAAGAACGCCGAGTGCAACCACGAATTGCATGTGCTGGAACAGACCCTGAAGGGTTGATCCGGCACGCTCAGCCGGGGGTAGTAATTACCTCCGGCAATTGGCAAAATAGCAGTAGCAATACTTTCAAGTTACAACCCTTCTGAGGACAATTATGCAATTGGTCAAAACCACCCGAGATACCCTTCTCCGGCCACTGCAGATCGTGAGCGGTATTGTCGAGCGTCGGCACACCATGCCGATTCTGGCCAATATCCTCATCCGCAAGGACGGCGAAAGCGTCTCTTTCCTGTCGACCGATACCGAAGTGCAGATCACGACGCACGCGAACATCGGTTCCGGCGACGACGTCACCGGTACCACGGTCGCCGCCCGTAAATTGCTCGACATCTTGCGCGCGCTGCCGGAGTCCGGCGACGTCACCATGACGCTGGCCAATAAGCGCCTGGCCGTGCAAAGCGGCAAGTCGCGCTTTGCGCTGCAAACCCTGGCCGCCGAGGAATTCCCGACGGTCTCGGTCGCGGACACCTATAACGCCAGCGTCACCCTGCCGCAAAAGACCTTGAAGCACCTGTTTAATATGGTGCACTTCGCGATGGCCCAGCAAGACATCCGTTATTACCTGAACGGGCTGCTGCTGGTATTGGACGGTAACAAGGTGATCGCGGTCGCCACCGACGGCCACCGCCTCGCCTTTTGCCAGGTCGAAGCCGAGCAGGAATTCGTGCGCCAGGAAGTCATCATCCCGCGCAAGACCATCATCGAACTGCAGCGTTTGCTGGAAGAAAGCGACGAAACCGTCCAGCTCGACATCGCCGCCTCGCAAGTCAAACTGCGCTTTGCCGACATCGAACTGGTCTCCAAGCTGGTCGAGGGCAAGTTCCCCGACTACACCCGCGTGATCCCGAAGGGTTACAAGAACGACTTCACGATCAGCCGCGACGAGCTGCTGCGCTCGCTGCAACGGGCCGCGATCATGACCAGCGATAAGTTCAAGGGCGTGCGCTGCGTGATCACCCCGGGCAGCCTGAAGATCAGCTCGACCAATGCCGACCAGGAAGAAGCGGTCGAAGACCTGGAAATCGACTACGGCGGCGACCAGATCGACATCGGTTTCAATGTCACCTACCTGCTCGACGTGCTGAACAACCTCAAGTGCGACCAGATCAACATCGCCCTGGGCGACTCGAACTCGTCGGCCCTGATCTCGATTCCCGACAATGCCGACTTCAAGTATGTCGTCATGCCGATGCGAATCTAAGCAGTTCGCAGGCAGCTGAAATGCGTCAATCCCCGAACCGGCGTTTGCCTGCTTCGGGGATTATGCAGTCTGAATACATCGTTTTTTGAGAAAGCAGTCCATGTCCGATAACACCAATCAAATGCCCCAGTCGCCGATGCAGTCGGACGATTACGGCGCCGCCTCGATTCAAATTCTGGAAGGCCTGGAAGCGGTCCGCAAGCGGCCGGGCATGTACATTGGCGATACCTCGGACGGCACCGGCCTGCACCACCTCGTCTTCGAAGTGCTGGACAATTCGATCGACGAATCGCTGGCCGGTTACTGCACCGAAATCCACGTGACCATTCACGCGGACAATTCGATCTCGATCGCCGACAACGGCCGCGGCATTCCGACCGGCGTCAAGATGGACGACAAGCACGAGCCAAAGCGCTCGGCCACCGAAATCGCCCTGACCGAATTGCACGCCGGCGGCAAGTTCAACCAGAACTCGTATAAAGTCTCGGGCGGCCTGCACGGCGTCGGCGTGTCGTGCGTGAACGCACTGTCGAAACTGCTGCGCGTGACCGTGCGCCAAAAAGGCCAGATCCACCAGATGGAATTCGTGCGCGGCGTTCCCCAGGACCGCCTGATCGAGATCGTCGACGGCTTCGAGGTCTCGCCGATGAAGGTAATCGGTGACACCGACAAGCGCGGCACCGAAGTGCATTTCTGGGCCGACGAAGACATCTTCACCCACGTCGAATTCCACTACGAGATTCTCTCGAAGCGCATCCGCGAACTGTCCTTCCTGAATAACGGCGTGAATATCCGCCTCTCCGACCACCGCAACGGCAAGGAAGAAGTCTTTGCCTTCGAAGGCGGCACGCGCGGCTTCGTGGAATACATCAACAAGACCAAGACCGTCCTGCACCCGACCGTGTTCCAGGCCACCGGCGACCGCCAGTCGGACCAGAACACGAATATCTCGGTCGACGTGTCGATGCAGTGGAACGACGCCTATAACGAACAGGTGCTGTGCTTCACGAATAACATCCCGCAGCGCGACGGTGGTACCCACCTGACTGGTTTGCGTGCGGCGATGACGCGCGTGATCAATAAGTATATCGACGAGCACGACTTCGCCAAAAAGGCGAAAGTGGAAATCTCGGGCGACGACATGCGCGAGGGTCTGACCTGCGTGCTGTCCGTGAAAGTGCCGGAACCGAAATTCTCGTCGCAGACCAAAGATAAGCTGGTGTCGTCCGAAGTGCGCGGCCCGGTCGAGGAAATCGTCGCCAAGACGCTCACTGACTTCCTGAACGAAAAACCGAACGACGCCAAGATCATCTGCGGCAAGATCGTGGAAGCGGCCCGTGCCCGGGAAGCGGCGCGTAAGGCACGCGACCTGACGCGCCGCAAGGGCGTGATGGACGGCCTGGGTTTGTCCTCGAAACTGGCCGACTGCCAGGAACGCGATCCGGCGCTGGCCGAACTGTACATCGTCGAGGGTGACTCGGCGGGCGGCTCCGCGAAACAGGGCCGCGACCGTAAATTCCAGGCCATCCTGCCGCTGCGCGGCAAGGTGCTGAACGTGGAAAAGGCGCGTTTCGAAAAGATGCTCTCGTCGGAACAGATCACGACCCTGATCGCCACCCTCGGCACCTCGATCGGCCCGGACGAATTCAACGTCGATAAACTGCGTTATCACCGCATCATCATCATGACCGACGCCGACGTCGACGGCGCCCACATCCGTACCCTGCTGCTGACGCTGTTCTACCGCCAGATGCCGCAACTGGTCGAGCGCGGCCACATCTACATCGCCCAGCCGCCGCTGTACAAGGTGAAAGCCGGGCGCGACGAGCGCTACCTGAAGGACGACGTCGAAGAGGCCAGCTACATGATGATGGTGGCGCTCAATGGCGCCTCGCTGATCCCGCGCGAAGGCGCCGAGCCGATCACCGGCGAAGCCCTGGCCGAACTGGTGCGCCAGTACAACCTGGCCAACGCCATCATGATGCGCCTGACCCGTGTGATCGACCGCGCCGCGCTGACCGCCATCATGAGCGGCACCACGCTCGACATGATGACGCTTGACGCGGCCGAGGCTTCGGCCAAGGCGATGGAAGCGGCGATCGACGACCCGGCGGTGAAAGTCGTGGTGCGTTCGGACGAGATCAGCGAAAAGCACTCGCTGCGCATCGAGCGCATGCGTCACGGTAACGTCTACGTCACCTCGATCGACGCCGACTTCGTGCTCAGCAACGACTACGGCGTGCTGGCGAATGCCGCCGCGACCTTCCAGGGCCTGATGGGCGAAGGCGCCATCATGCGCCGCGGCGAAGGCGAGAAGATGAAGGAATTCGCCGTCCGCGAATTCCACGAAGCGATGATCTGGCTGCGTGAGGAGGCCGAACGCGGCGTCTCCAAACAGCGCTATAAAGGTCTGGGCGAGATGAATCCGGAGCAGCTGTGGGAAACCACGATGGATCCGAAAGTGCGGCGCCTGCTGCGCGTGCAGATCGAGGACGCGATCGCCGCCGACCAGATCTTTACCACGCTGATGGGCGACGACGTCGAACCGCGCCGGAACTTTATCGAATCGAATGCGCTGCGGGCGGGGAATATCGACGTCTGATCGCGCCTTTGTATTTTCGAAGATTCGCATAAGCGATCTTCATAAAAAAGCGGCCATTGACGATGGCCGCTTTTTTTATGCTGCGTGGATTTACACAAATCTCACTTCGAGCGTGAGGATGCATCCATTTCCCACTTGATGAATCTCACACATTCTATCGATCACTGTTGCTTAAGCGAATAAACAGTTTCCGAACATTGCGTTAAATTTTGCGGTATGTAAGTATGTTCTACTCTTAATACAGCAAGTATTCAGCATGACTCAGGTTTCAGCACCACGGGATATTCCGAAAGATTCGGCGCCGCGCCCCTTGTTCCGCGCCCAGGCCGTCGAGCATGTCACAACCAAACAATACGGCACGGTTATCCTTGCAAGTCCCGTCAGTCACCGGGTGCTGACCGCTGCATTCGTCGGCATCGCGCTGTGCATCCTTGCCTTCTTCTTCTTGTTCAGCACCACCCGCAAGGCACAGGCGAGCGGCGTGCTGTTGCCGACCGCGGGTGTGATCCGCGTGACCCCGACCCAGGCGGGCGTGGTGACGGAAAAGCATGTGAAGGAAGGACAGGCGGTCAAAGCCGGCCAGGTGATGTTCGTGCTCTCCGGCGAGCGCAGCAGCGCGAATAGCGAATCGGCGGAAAAGAAGATCTCGTCCCTGCTCGAGCGCCAGCTGGTCAGCCTGCGCACGGAGCTGAAGCACTCGGAACTGCAAGGCACCCAGCGCATCAGCGCGGCGCGGCGCCGGGTGCGCGACACCAGGGCCGAATCGGAACGCGCGCTGGCCCAGATCGGCCTGCAGAAAAACCGGGTGGCCCTGGTCGAGCAATCCTATAAACGCTTTGCCGAGCTGGAAGCGACCAAATACATTTCCTCGGCTCAGTTGCAAGACAAGCAGGGCGAACTGCTGGACCAGCGCCAGCGCCTGGCCGACCTCGAGCGCATGCGCGCCGCCAGCGAACGCGAACTGGCGGCCGCCGAAGCGGACTTGTCGGACCTGGAATTGCAGGCGCAGCGCGAGACGAGCGTGCTGGGCCGCAATCTGTCCTCGCTCGAACAAAACCTGACGGAAAACGAAGCGCGCCGCGAAATCCTCGTGCGCGCTCCGGTCGACGGCGTCGTCACAGCCATCGCCGGCGAAGTGGGCCAGACCATCGCGCCGAGCGTGACCCTGGCCTCGGTCTTGCCGCACGGCGCCCAGCTCGAAGCGGAGATCTATGTTCCCTCGCGCTCGATCGGCTTCGTCAAGCGCGACATGGAAGTGCTGCTGCGGTACCAGGCCTATCCGTACCAGAAATTCGGCCAGTACCGGGCGCATGTGCGCGAGGTGGCCGATACCTCCTTGATGCCGCAGGAACTGGGCCTGCCCCAGAACGCGTCGGCCGAGCCGCTGTACCGCATCCGGCTGGCGCTCGATTCGCAAACGATCCAGGCCTACGGCAAGCAATTGCCGCTGAAATCGGGGATGGTGGTCGATGCCAGCATCCACCTCGACCACCGGCGCCTGTACGAATGGATCCTGGAACCACTGTTCAGCATTACCGGTCGCGGCTGACAAGCGCGGCAACGAGACATTACAAGAATCAACAATGAATTCCGATACTCCCCTGCAGTACTCCTTCTGGCGCCGTAACCAACTGCCCGTGATCCTGCAGACCGAGGCCGCCGAATGCGGCCTGGCCTGCCTGTGCATGGTGGCCAGCTATTACGGTCACCGGCTCGACCTGGCCAGCCTGCGCCGCCGCTTCTCGGTCTCGCTCAAGGGCGCCACGCTCAAGGGCGTGATCGCCATGGCGCAGGGTCTGGCCCTGCAGACGCGTCCGCTCAAGCTGGACATGGAAAACCTGCCGCAGCTCAAGACGCCGTGCATCCTGCACTGGGACATGAACCATTTCGTCGTGCTCAAGGAAGTCACCAGCACCCATGCGCTGATCCACGACCCGGGCGTGGGGCCGCGGCGCCTGCCGCTGTCCGAATTCTCCAAGCACTTCACGGGCATTGCGCTGGAACTGCAGCCGACCACGGAATTTGTGAAAAAGGAAGAGACACGGAATTTTTCGCTGCTGTCGCTGATGGGCCGCGTTACCGGCCTGGGCCGCGGACTGACCCAGTTGCTGCTGCTGGGCCTGACCCTGCAGGTGTTTGCGCTGGTCGCGCCGTTCTACATGCAATGGGTGATCGACGAAGCCCTGCTGGCGGCCGACCGCAACCTGCTGACCGTGCTCGCCTGCGGCTTCCTGCTGCTGGTGCTGTTACAGACGGTGATCGGCGCCGTGCGCGGCTGGATCACGACTTCGCTGTCGACCAACCTGAACTTCCAGTGGTTCGGGAATGCCTTCAGCCACCTGATGAAATTGCCGCTGCCGTATTTCGAGAAACGCCATACGGGCGACATCGTCTCGCGCTTCACGTCGATCCAGACGATCCAGCGCAGCCTGACGACCCAGTTCGTCGAAGGCATCATCGATGGCGTGCTGGTGCTCGGCACGCTGGCCATGATGTTCATGTACAGCCCGAAACTGGCGGGAATCGCCTGTATCGCCGTGCTGCTCTACATCTTGCTGCGGCTGTCGATCTTCGGCAAGCTGCGCGACGCCACGGCCGAGCAGATCATCCACGCGGCCAAGCAGCAGACGCATTTCCTGGAATCGGTGCGCGGCATCCAGAGCATCCGCCTGTTCGGGCGCAGCGAAGAACGCCGCGCCAGCTGGACCAATGCCCTGGTCGAACAGTTCAACGCCGACCTGCGCATCGCCCGCCTCGGGCTGACCTACCAGAGCGCGAACACCTTCCTGTTCAGCAGCGAGCGCGTGCTCGTGATCTGGCTGGCCGCCACCCTGGTGCTGGACAATGCGCTGTCGGTCGGCATGCTGTTCGCTTTCATCAGCTACAAGGACCAGTTCAGCAACCGCATGACCAGCCTGGTCGACAAGGTGTTCGAACTGAAGATGCTGCGCCTGCACGGCAACCGCCTGGCCGACATCGTCATGACCGAACCGGAGCCGGACAACGACACCTTCGAAGTCGAGGCCGACCCGGCCATCCCCTCGATCGAGTTCCGCGATGTCTCGTTCCGCTACGGCGACAGCGAGCCCCTGATTCTCAACAAGCTGAACCTGCTCATTCCCGCCGGCCAATGCATCGCCGTCACCGGTCCTTCGGGATGCGGCAAGACCACGCTCATGAAGCTCTTGCTGGGCCTGCTCGAGCCGACCGAAGGCGAGATCCTGATCAACGGCGTGAAATTGTCACAGATGGGCATCGGCAACTTCCGCAACCTGATCGGCACGGTGATGCAGGACGACGGCCTGTTCGCCGGCTCGATCAGCGACAACATCAGCTTCTTCTCGGCCACCGCCGACCCGGAACGGGTCCAGCACTGCGCGCAGCTGGCCGCCATCCACCCTGAAATCGCCGTCATGCCGATGGCCTACAACACCCTCGTCGGCGACATCGGCAGCGGCCTGTCGGGCGGCCAGAAACAGCGCCTGCTGCTGGCGCGCGCCCTCTACAAGCAACCGAAGATCCTGGTGCTCGACGAAGCGACCAGCCACCTCGACGTCTGGAGCGAGCAGGCCGTCAACAAGGCGATCCAGACCCTCGACCTGACCCGCGTGCTGGTGGCGCACCGGCCGGAAACCATCGCCATGGCGCAGCGGGTGGTGGTCTTGCACCAGGGGTCGATTGTGCAGGACCAGGTGCAGAGCGAGGCGCAGAAGTTGAGGGCGTGAGGTGTTGTAGCAACGCGAAAAATCGTTCCCCGGATATGAAAAGGCGGCCATGGCAACATGGCCGCTTTTTTTTACGTCAATTTCCGCAGGAGGTCGATCGAGAACGTGCAAAAAAATGTGCGGCAGTTTGGCGCATTTTCACAACGCGAACAATCTGCGACGGATGTGTTGAAAAGATATTGAACAAATTGTAGACTCGAATGCTCCCGAGCACGCGTCTACCATGTCCACTGTCCACGTCAATTCTTCTGTTAGCACCAGCGCGTGGCGTGACGAGGAACTGATGAGTGCGGTCGAAGCCTATTTGGCGATGCTTCGTCGCGAACTGGAGGGTGAGCTCAACAACAAGGCAGAGGTCAATCGTCAGCTACGCGAGGGGCCACTTGCAAGTCGGACGAAGGCATCGGTCGAATTCAGGATGCAGAATATCTCGGCAGCCCTTTACGAGCTGAGGATGCCTTACATCGCGGGCTACCTTCCTGCCCGGAATATCGGCAGCGCCGTGAAGGAGAAAATGGTTGATCTGCTGAGATTAAACGACATCGCATTTTTGACGGCCTATGTGCCGACGGCCGATGCAACTGCGTTGTCGATAAAGGTCTCGTCCTTACGCAAACAGGCATTCTTGAAAATGCCACCAGGCTCCAAGCATCCCCAGCTCGCAGTCAAGACAACGGCAACCTATGTCCGCGATCCAGCCGTCAAGGCCTGGATTCTAAAGATCGCCAACGGGAGGTGTGAAGGATGCAAACACCCTGCCCCTTTTATTGGCACCGACGGATTGCCATATCTTGAGGTACACCACGTGATGCCGCTGGCGAGTCACGGCTCGGATACCCCGACAAATGCCGTGGCCTTATGCCCAAATTGCCATCGCCGCTGCCATTACTCCAACGACAGCGACGAATTCAAACTACGCTTATACGAGGAAATTCCACGACTGCAGCTCGAAGTGCCCGAGCCAATCGATGCACAAACGTATGAATCGATCGATACCCGCCAAGCCTAGGCGTTTCACGACACTCAGCGCGCCACCACATCCTTGCGCGCCAAGCCATCGAACGGCCGCCCAACTTGTATCCTATTGGTCACCCCCGCCATGCGCCCCAGCGGCGCCTCCACCCAGCGAAAGAAACCCGCTCCCGCCGCCAGGCTGGCCGCCCAGGCCAGCGCGGTCCCGAGCATCTGCCACGCCGGCTCGGCCGGCATAAAGCGGGTAAACGCCGCATTCACCACCAGGCACACGGGAAAGTGCACCAGGAAGATCGAATACGAATTCTTGCCCAGCCAGTTCGCGAGTGCCCAGCCGGCGCCGGCGCCTGAACGCACGCGCCCCACCAGCATCAGCAGGCAGGCCACGCTGAGCGCGACCGCGATCCGGCTCCTGAAATCGAGCGTCAGCGCCAGCAGGGTCGGCACGGCCAGCAGCAGGAACAGCCCCAGCACGGCGCGCGGCCGGCGTGCCGGGTCGCCGGCCCACCAAGCCAGCATGCCGAGGCCGTAGCTGCCGAAGAAATACGGCGCCCACACATCCCAGTCGGCATCGCGATTGAAATAGAACAGCGAGGCAATCACGGCGCTTGCCACCACCCCAGGTGCCAGCCATGGCCGCGCCGCGCCGCCGGACAGGCGTGCGCATAGCCACAGCAAGACAGCGGCGCCCGCGTACAGCTGGAAGTCGATGGCAATGTACCAGGCGCCGGCGGACAGGGATTCGTAGCCGAGCACGCTGTGCAGCAAGAGCACGTGGGCGGCCAGCTGGGACAGGCTCGGGGTACTGGAAATCGAGTCGTGCGTCATCCAGGCCGAGGCGATGGCGGAGGCAGCGGCGGCGAGCAGGGTCGCGATCACGAAGGGCGGCGCCAGCTTGGTATACCGGCGCCACATGATCCCAAGCGGATCATGCAACTCGACACAGCCGTTCGGCGACAGGGATTTGGCGGCCAGGAAGCCGCCGCTGACGAGGAAGATTTGCACGGCGATGCGGGCGTCGCCGGCGAGCCAGTCGAACAGCGCCGGCATCAGGGGCCGGGCGTGGTCCGCCATCGGGCCGTAGAAAGCGAGGTGGTGCAGCACGATCAATTGCGCGGCGCCCGCCTTGAGCAGGTTGATGAGACCGAATTGTGTTTGCTGCGCCCCAGCGCTTGCGGGTCCTGCCTGCTTCCCTGCTGCCATCGACATCCCAACCCCACAACATCTTGCACCATGCTTCCGACCCTACCGAAGCGAACGCTGCAGATATTGCCGACCGGGCGCCATCATAGCCGAGCTTGCCGGAGTGTTACCACGCCTTAAACAGTTTGAAACATTTGGCGCCGGCGCGGAGCATGGCCCGAATGAAAATCCGCTCTTGTTTACCTATGGTAACCTACCGCTTTTCCGATGCCCCTCCCTGTCGCCACCGCCGCAGCGCGCGGGAATGGACCATCCATGCCAGTCCACCGGCTTGAACCGATGAAATTCGAAACCAAGATCAAGTTCGCCGCCAGTGCGATCATTCTCGTCATGTCGACCGTGGCGGCGCTGCCGATGTTTGTCAACCACCAGGTGACAACCGTGATGTCGGAGCTGCACAGCGCCTCGAATGTGGAACGCCTGGAACTGACCCTGCTCGAGATGCTGCTCAATGCCGAAACGGCGCAGCGCGGCTTTGTCGTCACGGGCAATGAAGCCTTCCTCGATCCCTTCCATTCGGCGGTCAACGGCATCCCCGCGATCGAGCGCGCGTTGCGCACCGAGTTGCGCAGCGCCGACGAACGCGCGCGTTACACCGCCATCGAGCAAGGCACCGCGCAAAAGATGCGCACCGTCGCCCTGACCATCGAGCTGCGCCGCGAACAAGGCTTCGACAAGGCGGCCGCTTTCATTGCCGCCGGTACCGGCAAGGTGCAAATGGACCGCTTGCGCGACCTGATCGGCAAGGAGCTCGCCATCTATGCGCAGCGCCGTGCCGACTTCGGCGACCAGTTGCTGGCGACCTCGAATTCGGCGGCCACCGCCAGCCTGGTGGCGACGCTGACGAATATCCTGTTCCTGGCCGGCGTGCTGGTGGCGGCCTTCCGCGTGCTGGGCCAGCGCGACGCGGCCGAACACAAGGCACAGCAGGCGGCCGACCAGGCCCAGGTGACGAACGAACGCGTCTCGCTGCAAAACGACCTGCTGTTTCGCAGCGCCGAGCTGATGCACTCGCTGGAGCTGGCGGAATCGGTCGACGAATCGGCCGGCGTGATCGCCAGCTACCTGCCACGCCTGCTGCCGAACCTGTCCGGCAGCCTGTACCTGTACAACAATTCGCGCGACATCCTCGAACGCAAGGCCGGCTGGGGCAGTTTCGAGGCGGAGCCCGACATCATCGAGGCGCTCGACTGCTGGGCGCTGCGGCGCGGCAGTCCGTATGCGTATTCCGGCAGCGACGGCGGCCTGGCCTGCCGCCATGCGCGCAACCAGGAGATCGACCGCCTGTGCCTGCCCCTGGTGACGCAGGGCGACGTGCTCGGCTGCCTCACCGTCACCGGCAAGGGCCTGGCGCAAGGCACCGAGGACCAGCGCGCCTGGATCGGCCAGCTCGCCGAACAGCTCGGCCTGGCCTTGAGCAATGTGCGCCTGCGCGTGTCGCTGCGCCAGCAATCGATCGTCGATCCGCTGACCCAGCTCTACAACCGGCGCTACATGGACGAGGTGCTGAAACGCGAACTGGCGCGCTCGAGCCGCAACGGTTCCCCCTTGAGCGTGCTGGTGCTCGACCTGGACCACTTCAAGCGCATTAACGACACCTTCGGCCACGAGGGCGGCGACGCCATCCTGCGCAAGGTGGCGCTGACGCTGCGCGAGAACATCCGCTCAGGCGACGTCGCCTGCCGCATGGGCGGCGAAGAGATGGTGGTGCTGCTGCCCGAATGCGGCATCGAGAACGCGATCAAGCGCGCCGACACCCTGCGTCTGGCCATTGCCGGCGGCGACGTCCTGCACCAGGGCCAGCTGATCGGCGCGACCGCCTCGATCGGCGTCGCCTCGTATCCGGAGCATGGGAACAGCATGCAGGCGCTGGTGCATGCAGCCGACCTGGCCCTGTACGAGGCCAAGCACAGCGGCCGCAACTGCGTGCGGGTGGCGAAGGGCGACCCGCTGATGCCGCCGACGCCGGGTTCGCGCGACGGCGTGGACGGACTACAGAGCTGAGAGCACGAAGCGGTCGAGCGCGACGATGCCCGATACGGCCAGCGAAGCGACCAGGTAGCACAGCAGATGATCCTTCCAGGTCAGCTTGAAGCGTCTGCTGCCGTTCACCGCCAGCGCGATCAGGGCCGCCGCCACCAGCAGCGGCAAGGTCCATTTACCGAGACCGAAATACATGCTCAGGCGCGCCTCGTCGTTCGGGTGCATCACGCTGACCAGGGCCGCGACCATGCGCATGAAGGCGGCCGCATACAGGAAGGCGAAGGCCTTCAAGGAGGCGTTGCGCCGCACCACGCCATAGGCGACGATGGCCTGCACGATCGTCACCAGCGGTCCTGCAGCATCGGCCAGCGCGCGTTGCCAGGCCTCGGTGGGCGACAGATAGCGCACGCCGTTCAGGCCGAACTTCATGTCCATGCCGAGGGCCGCGCCCATCAGCCAGTGGCCGGATTCGTGGAGCAGATTGGTGATCAGGAAAACCAGGACAAACCACAGGTAGAACGGTGCTTTGAGTTTCATGGGCGGGCAAGTTGAACAGCGATTCAGGGAAGCTGCGTGTGTGATGCCGGCCCAATGTACTGCAATTTTAGAAAGTTTTCTACCTCGCAATTCACAACGCTGCCTACATCCGGTCCAGCAGCTGCAAGGCCGCCCGATCGCTCATCACCAGCACCAGTTTCAAGCGCGCCCGCGTCATCCCGACAAACAGTTTACGCAGTACCGTTTCCGTCATTTCCTCGAAATCGATCTCGGTAAAAATCAGCGCCGGCGCCGACTGCCCCTTGAAGCGGTACACCGATTCGGCCAGCAGCCCGCCCTCGCGAAACACCGGATTCCCAAACAGGTCGTAGGCGCCCGTGAAAGAGCGCAGGGTATGCGCGTCGCTCAGTTTATCCAGGTTCAGGATGGCCGATTTCTCGCGCCCGCGGAACGAACACAGGGCGATGTCGTGGCGCCCGAAGCCGGCCGCCAGACACGAGGTCACGGCGCGCCGGGTCTGGGCCAGCATGGCGTCGACGTCGCCTTCGGGATAGGTCAGTTCCTCGATGTCGCCGCCCTTGAAGGGGCTGCCCGCCTCCACCGAATCGCTGGCCGCGCCGATCGATTTGAGCATGTGCACGATCTGGCGCGGGCTGCGGTAGTTGGTGTCGGAGTGCAGCTTGACCCAGCCGGGCAGAGTGACCATCTGGCGGCCATATAAATTCTGGTCGGGGTCCTCGAGCCAGATCGCGCGGCCGTTCGGCTTGACCATGCCGAGCACGATGTCGCGCCAGGCGGTCGAGAAATCCTGGCCTTCGTCGACGATCAGCACGTCGTACTGCCAGGTTTCCGGCAAGGCCACTTCGGCCAGCGCCGTTTCGATCTCGCTCCAGACGGCGGGCGAGGAGTAATCCGGCGTCACGTCCTGGGCGCGCATGTAGGCGTCGCACAGCATGTGGAAGGTCGAGACGCGCCCGCCCGGCGGCACCAGCTGCTCGATGTGGTCGGCCAGCGGCCGGTTGAAGCAGACGTATAACGGGCGCAGCCCGGCGTCGATCGCGGCCGTGTATTCGGCCAGCGCCAGTTGCGTCTTGCCGCTGCCGGCGGTGCCGACCACGCGCAGGCGAAATGGATTGAATTCGAGCCGGCGCGCCCAGGTGGCCAGGCCGCCCGAGAGGCGCGTCACCATCTTGGTGGCCGAGCCGATCATCGAACTCGGGTCCGGGCGCAGACTCAAGGTGTCGCCGAGGAAGCGCGTGACCTTGTCGAAGTCCTCGGTCTTTTCCGTGACCGGCAGCGCTTCGCGGATGATCTTGCCGAGCCGGCCCTTGCTGCTGGCGTCGACGATGTGGCGCGGGTCGATCCCGGCCAGGTTCGGGTCGCGCACCGTGTAGTCGGGGCAGTACAACAGGTAGTCGATCGACAGCTCGCCGTTGTAGCGCCGCGTCAGGCCCTCGATCGTGTGCAGGATGTGGGCGCGGATTTTACGGGGTTTGCCCTGGAAGTTCTTCAGCAGGCCATCGGCCGTTTCGTTCAGCAAGCCGGCGACCTGCTCGATCAGCAGCATGCGCCCGTTGGGCGCGAGGATGATGAAGTCGACGTCGCCGTACACCGAATAGCCATTCTCGACATTCGTCCAGTGCACGCCATGGTAGATGCTGTAGGGCGCGTCGCCGAGGCGCTGCTCGAGCAGGGACAGGGTTTCGATCTCGCGTGCGGCATTTCCGGTGACGGACATCTCGCGCCAGCCGGCAGGATGGATCTGGGCCATGGGTCGGGGCTTCGCAATGATGAAGATGTCAAGATTGTAAGGCGGTTCACAGTAAGCAAACACACTATTGAACGCGGCTGCCCAACTTCTTTCGGCCAGCGATCCCGCCCGCGCCGCTGAGCTACAATCGATCAGCGCCGCGGCCCAGGTGCTGCGCCTGGCGCCGCACAATGCGGACAAGGTGCGCCAGTACAGCGAAGTGATCTCGCGCCAGGCCCAGGCGAAAACAGCCGGGTTGGCATTGGTGCTAGACTGCTGGCGCCAATGACCGTCCCCACGCAACAGCACTGCCGGAGCTCCACGATTTAATGCGCGATTCAAGCCTGTTCAATAATCTCACGGCCGGTTCGGTCGTGACCGCCACCTGCATCCTGGGCCTGCTCTACTTCGGGCGCGACGTGCTCGAGCCGCTGGCCCTGGCGACGGTATTGAGCCTGGTGCTGGCGCCCCTGATCCGTTCCCTGCGCCGCATCGGCCTGCCACGCCTGCCGGCGACGCTGGTGTCGGTGGTACTGGCCGGGACGTGCGTGATCGGGATCGGCACCGTGCTCGCGTTCCAGCTGATCGCCGTGACGCGCGACCTGCCGGAATACCGCGCCGCGATCCGCTCCAAAGTCGAACGCGTGCGCGAACTGACCGAGCGCCCGTTCGCGCGCCTGGAAGCGGAACTGAGCGCGGTCGCGCCGCAACCGCCGGTGGCGCCGCCGCCGCCGGTCACGGTGCGCCGCGGTACGCTCACCACCAGCGCCAACCAGCCGCTGCCGGTGGAAATCCGCGCCCCGCGCCCGACCACCCGCGACAGCCTGGCGCGCCTGTTTTCCCTGGCCTGGGGACCGCTGGGCGAAGCGGGCCTGGTGCTGGTGCTGCTGGTGTTCATCCTGCTCGAACACGAATCCCTGCGCGACCGCGTGATCCGGCTCGCCGGCCAGGCCGAAATCAGCCGCACGGTGCGCGCCCTGTCCGATGCGACGCGCGGCGTGTCGCGCTTCTTCCTGTCGCAATTCGTCGTCAACCTGACCTTCGGCGCCCTGATCGGCGCCCTGCTGTGGGCCTTCGGGGTGCCGCATGCGGCGCTGTGGGGAGCGCTGTCCGGCTTGCTGCGCTTCGTGCCCTACCTCGGCATCATGCTGGCGGGCGTGCTGATCGCCCTGTTCGTCGCGGCCATCGATCCGGGCTGGACGATGGCGCTGTCCTGCCTGGCGCTGTTCGTGGCGCTCGAACTGCTGGTGGCGAACGTGGTCGAGCCGAAGGTGTATGGCCACAGCTCGGGCCTGTCGCCGCTGGCGGTGATCGTCTCGGCCCTGTTCTGGGGCGCGATGTGGGGTCCGGTCGGCCTGCTGCTGTCGACGCCGCTGACCCTGTGCCTGGTGGTGGCCGGGCGCCACGTGCGCGCGCTCGAGCCGGTGACGATCCTGCTGGGCGACGTGCCGAACGTGAACATGGCGCAGCGCTTCTACCAGCGCGTGCTGGCAGGTGAGACACACAGTATCATTTCCGACGCGCGCAGCTACCTCGACCGCCACAGCTTCGCACGCTATTGCGACCAGATCCTGCTGCCGGGGATTTCGATGGCGGCCGCCGAGCAGCGCAGCGGACAGCTCGAAACCGGGCAGGTGGCGCAGATCCGCACCACGATCGCCGACGTCGCCGCGACGCTGACGCCGGTCTCGAACGCGCCGATCCGCGAGCGCCGCCGCCGCGGCCGTGTCTCGCTGCTCGACGCCAACGTCGGTGCCCACCTGCGCAAGATGCGCGAGGCGCGCCTGGGACGCTGGCAGGGCTCGCTCGACGTGCCATCCCATTCGATCGTGCTGTGCGCCGGCCTCGGCACCGAACGCGACGACTTGCTGACCGAACTGCTGGTGCGCGCGCTGCGCGAACTCGACGTCGACGCGCGCAGCACCGTGATCGGCGCCGACCAGGACAATCCGGGACCGGACAAGGCCGACCTGATCTCGACCGTGTTCATCAGCTATCCGGTCGAATCGATGCTCGAACAATGGCAGCGCGTGGCCAGCGAACTGCGTGCCGGCCTGCCGAATGCGCTGCTGGTGACGATCCGCCTGCCCTTCGGCGAAACGGCCGCCAACCAGGCGGTGGTGCAGGAGCATGTCGACATGGTGCTGCGTTCGTTCGAGGAGAGCCTGGCCTTCGTGGTGCCGGAGCGCGTCGGCGACGCCTGAGCACGCCTGGCATCGCGCGTGACTCGCGGCATTGGTCCGCGCCCGGTCGCCCCGCTTGTGTATCATCCGGCAGCATGAGCTACCGACTCGCCATTTTCGACTTCGACGGCACCCTGGCCGACTCGTTTCCGTTCCTGCTCAGCGTCTTCAACCGGATCGCTGACGAGCACGGCTTTCGCCGCATCGACGTCACCCAGGTCGACCGCCTGCGCCACTACGGCACGCGCGAAATGATGCGCCACGTCGGCATGCCGGCCTGGAAGCTGCCGCTGGCCGCCGCCAGTTTTAAAACCCTGATGCGCGAGAACGCCGGCCAGGTGCGCCTGTTCCCCGAGGTCGACGCGGTCTTGCGCGAACTGGCACGCGGCGACGTCAAGCTGACCATCGTGTCCTCGAATGCCGAAGACAACGTGCGCCAAGTGCTGGGGCCGGAACTGGCGTCCCTGATCAGCCAGTACGAATGCGGCATGTCGATCTTCGGCAAGACCGCGCGCATCCGCAAGGTGCTCAAACGGGCCGCCGTCGTGCCCGCCGCCGCCCTGTACATCGGCGACTCCGAGACCGATGCCGCCGCCGCCCGCCGCGCCGGGGTCGCGTTTGCCGCCGTCCACTGGGGCTATGCGCCGATCGAGGTCTTGCGCAAAGCCGGCCCCGCGCATGAATTCGACTTGCCGGCCTCGCTGGCCGCGATCCCGACCCTCTAACCGCATTCCCCCGCAAGCCCTGCCTGCAAGAATTTACTTCGCATGCTAAACTTTCATGGTTAAAGTAAATGACTTGCCCCATGGACGCCTTCGACCAGACCCTGATCCAGCTGACCGCCACCCTGACCCACGCCGCGCGCGCCTATAAGTCGATGGCGGACAAGGTGGCCTCCAAATACAGCCTGTCGCAGGCGACCGCGCTGCCGGTGCTGATCCTGGGCCGGCTGGGCCAGGACGGCGTGCGCCCCGGGGTGCTGGCCGAGGCGCTCGGGCTGGAACCGTCCTCGCTGGTGCGCGTGATCGACCTCTTGATCGACAGCGGCCTGATCGAGCGGCGCGAGGATCCGCAAGACCGGCGCGCGAAAATCCTGCAGCTGACCGCGGACGGCAAGGCGCGCGCCGCCCAGATGGAAACGGCGCTGATGCCGTTTCGGCGCGGCGTGTTCGCCGGCCTCGATCCGGCCGACATCGCCGCCTGCCTGCACGTGCTGACCCATGTCCAGGCCCAGACCGGCAAGCCGGACGCGGCGGGAGACAAGCCGGCGTGAAGTTCCCCTCGAAAAACGAGGCGCTGTTCTCCATCAAAAGTTTTGCCGCGGCGATGCTGGCGCTGTATCTGGCCATGTCGATCGGCCTGCCGCGTCCGTTCTGGGCCTTGATGACGGCGTATATCGTGGCCGCGCCGTTTGCCGGCCCGACCCGGTCGAAAGCCGTGTACCGCTTCGCCGGCACCTTGCTGGGCGCGTTCGCCACCGTGATCATCGTGCCGCTGTTCGCCAATTCCCCCGAATTGCTGTCGCTGGCGCTGGCGCTCTGGGTCGGGCTTTGCCTGTATATCTCCCTGCTCGACCGCACGCCACGCTCCTACGTGCTGATGCTGGCCGGGTACACCGCCGGCCTGATCGCCTTCCCGGCCGTGAACGACCCCGCCACCGTCTTCGAGATCGCCCTGGCGCGGGTCGAGGAAATCCTGCTCGGCATCAGCTGCGCCACCGTGGTCCATTCGCTGGTCTTCCCGCAGGGCTTCGCGCCGGTGCTGCTGGCGCGCCTCGACCACGCGCTGCGCGACGCCCAGGCCTGGATCGGCGACGCCCTGGCCCCGGCCGGCACGGCCAACGGTTCGCTCGAGCGCGGAAAGCTGGCCGGCGACATCACGGAACTGCGCATGATGGCGGTCCACCTGCCCTTCGACACCTCGCACCTGCGCTGGACCGCCAACGCGATCCACGCGCTGCAGGAGCGGTTGGCCGCGCTGGTGCCGCTGCTGTCCTCGATCGAAGACCGCCTGCAGGCGCTGCGCGGCCTGGGCGCGCTGGATGCGTCCTCGCGCTGGCGCGCGCTGCTGGCCGACATCAGCGCCTGGACCGGCACCCGCAAGGGCGCGATTGCGCCCGTCAGCGCGGCCGAACTGCGCGCGGCCATCGATGCACTGACGCCCGCCGCGCGCCGCCATGCCGACTGGAGCGACCTGCTGCACATGAACCTGGGCGCCCGCCTGCGCGCGCTGGTCGACGTCTGCGCCGACACCCAGGCGCTGCGCAGCCACATCGGGGCCGGCGCCGCCGGCCTGCTGCCGGAAGCGGCGTTTCACCTGCCGGCCGTGAAACCCCGGGCGCTGCACCTGGACCATGGCATGGCGCTGGTCTCGGCCGCCGCCGCCGTGATCGCCACGCTGGCCGGCTGCGCCTTCTGGATCCTGACCGGCTGGCCCTCGGGCGCCGCGGTGCCGATGATGGCGGCGGTGATGTCCTGCTTCTTCGCGACGCAAGACGATCCGGTCCCCTTCATCAAGGGATTCCTGGTCTGGACCATTTATTCGGTACCGCTGTCGGCCTTCTACCTGCTGGCGGTGCTGCCGGCGCTTCACAGCTTCGAGATGCTGGTGCTGGCCTGCGCCCCGGTCTTCCTCGTGCTCGGGGTGCTGATCGCGCGTCCAGCCACCTTCGGGCGCGCCATGCCCTTCCTGTTCGGAATCTGCGGCACGCTGGCCCTGCAAGACACGAACACGGCCGATGCCGCCTCCTTCATCAATGCGACGCTGGCGCAACTGGCGGGCCTGGCGCTGGCGGTGCTGGTGATCGGCGTGTTCCGCAGCGTCAGCGCCGGCTGGACCGCGCGCCGCCTGCTGCGCGCCGGCTGGGCGGAATTGGCCCGCATCGGCGACGGCCGCCAGCTGCCCTCGGTGCCCGAATTTTCGGCGCGCATGGTCGACCGCATCGCCCTCCTGACGCCGCGCCTGGCGCTGGCCGGGCCGCGGCATGACCTGGGGGCGGGCGATGCCCTGGTCGACCTGCGCATCGGCCTGAACATGACGCAATTGCTGGCCGTGCGCGCCGACCTCGGACGCAGCCAGGCGGCGCTGTGGGCGCTGCTGGAACACCTGGCGCAGCATTTCGCGGCGCGTCCCGGTGTCGACGCGCGCGCCGACGCGCGCCTGCTCGCTTCGGTCGACAACGCCCTGCGCTCGGTGAGTGCGGCGCAGGTGACCGATGCGCGGCGCGCCGCGCTGGCGGCGCTGGCCGGCATCCGGCGCGACCTGTTCCCGCAGGCGCTTGCCTATCAACCTTCGCCCCTGCCCGACAAGGAGATCCGATGACCGCTGAAGTGAGCCTCTACGGCATCTATGTTCCGCCGCTGCTCTTGCTGGCACTGCTCGCATTCGTGGTCTCGCGCCTGTGCAACCGGATCCTCGCGCGCACTGGTTTTTACCGCCACGTCTGGCATCCGGCGCTGTTCGATTTTTCGCTGTTCGTGATGGTGCTGGGCAGTCTTGTATATGTTGGATCCAACTGGTGTTGATATGAATTTCTCCGTTAAAGCATTCTCCCGCGTCGGCATCACCCTGCTCGCCGGCGCCGGCGCCATCTACGCCGGCTGGCAGCTGTGGCGCCACTACGAAATCGAACCCTGGACCCGCGACGGCCGCGTGAAAGCCTATGTGGTGCAGGTCGCGCCCGACGTCACCGGCCAGGTCACCAGGGTGTTCGTGCGCGACAACCAGCAGGTCAAGGCGGGCGACGTCCTGTTCGAAGTCGACCGCGCCCGCTTCGAACTGGCCTTGCGCCAGGCGCAGGCCGCCGAGCAGGCCGCGCAGGCGGCCCTGAACCAGGCCGGGCGCGAAGCGCGGCGCAATGTGCAGCTGGGCGACCTGGTGGCGCAGGAGACGCGCGAACAAGGCCAGTCGCGCCTCGAACAGGCGCGCGCCGCGCTCGCCCAAGCCGGCGTCAACCGCGACACGGCGCGCCTGAACCTGGAGCGCACGCGCGTGGTGTCGGTGGTCAGCGGCTCGGTCACCAACCTGGACTTGCGCGCCGGCGCCTATGTCAGCGCCAGCCATCCGGTGCTGGCCCTGGTCGACCGCGGCTCCTTCTATGTCGAGGGTTATTTCGAGGAGACCAAGCTGACCGCGATCCACCTCGGCGACCCGGTCGCCGTCTCGCTGATGGGGGCCGGGCAGCAGCTGACCGGCCACGTCGAGAGCGTGGCCGAAGGCATTTCGGACCGCGACCGCAGCGCCGGTACGAATATGCTGCCGAACATTAACCCCACCTTCAACTGGGTCCGCCTGGCCCAGCGCATTCCAGTGCGCGTCGCGCTCGATCCGGTGCCGGCGAATCTGCGCCTGGTGGCCGGGCAGACGGCCACCGTGCAGGTGTTGCCCAACGCGGGAAAGAAGCGCTCATGATGCGCGCGCGCTCCCTGACGCCGGCGGCGCTGGCGCTGCTGCTGGCCGCCTGCGGCACGGTGGTCGGCCCGCACTACCGGGTGCCGCAAGCGGCCGTCGTCAACCGCCCGGAGGCCGCCGCGCCCTTCCTCGGCGCGGCCGCAACGCCGTTCAGCCAGCAAGCGCTGCCCGCCCAGTGGTGGCGCCTGTACCGCGACAGCACGCTCGACGCCCTGGTCAAACAGGCCTTGACTGCCAACACCGACTTGCGCGTGGCCGCCGCCAACCTGGCACGCGCGCGCGCCGTGCTGGCCGAAGCCGAGCAGCTGGGACGGCCCGGCGTCGACCTCTCGGCCGCGCCAGCCTTCGGGCGCGCCGCCGGCGCGGCGAGCGGCAGCGGGCACACGCTGCCGGAGCGCGCCGGCTACGACACGGGCGTGCACGTCTCGTATCAACTCGATTTGTTCGGCAAGCTCGCGCGCGCGGTCGAAGCGGCAGGGGCCGACGCCGACAGCGCGCAGGCGGGCGCCGACCTGGCGCGGGTGACGGTGGTGGCCGAGACCACGCGCGCCTATGCCGAGGCCTGCGCGGCCGGCCAGCAGATCGCCATCGCACGCCAGTCGGTGGCCTTGCAGGACGAATTTGTCCACGCCAGCGCCCAGCGCGTCAAAATCGGACGCGGCACGGCACTCGACAACAGCCGCGCCCTCGGCCAGCGCGAGCAACTGCGCGCCGCCGTGCCGCCCCTGGAAGCCCAGCGCCGCGGCGCCCTGTACCGGCTGGGCATGTTGACCGGCGAGACACCGTCCCATTTTCCGCGCTCCGTGGCGGCCTGCGAGCGTGTACCGCGCCTGGCGGGGATCATGCCCGTCGGCGACGGCGCCGCGCTGCTGCGCCGCCGTCCCGACATCCGCCAGGCCGAACGCGTGCTGGCCGCGAGTAGCGCGCGCATCGGCGTCGCGACCGCCGAGCTGTATCCGCAGATCAGCCTGGGGCTGTCGGCCGGCAGCACGGGAAGTTTATCGGGCTTCGGCGACGGCAATACCCTGCGCTACAGCCTGGGTCCCCTGATTTCCTGGAGCTTGCCCTCGACCGGCACGGCGCGCATGCACATCGCGCAGGCCGAGGCGGGTACGGCGGCATCGCTGGCGCGCTTCGACGGCGTCGTCCTGAACGCGTTGCGGGAAACGGAAACGGCGCTGACCAACTATGCTAGAGAACTCGACCGTCACGCGGCCTTGACAGCGGCGCGCGACCAGAGCGCCCTCGCCTCCGACCAGGCCGCCCGCCTGTTCCGCTTCGGCCGCACCGACTTCCTGACCACGCTGGACGCCCACCGCACCCAGGCCGGCAACGAGGCGGCGCTGGCGGCGTCGAGTGCGAAGCTGGCGGCCGATCAGGTCAGTGTCTTCCTGGCGCTGGGCGGCGGCTGGGAGGGGGCGAACTAGCGGTAGGCCGCCGGTCCAGTTGCACGGCGAGAATCCCGCGTTCTATACTGGCTGAGGCGCCACCCCGCGCTTTACACGGACCCTTGCATGCGAAAACTTCTGCTCCTGACGCCCCTGCTGCTCGCCGGCTGCATCGACAACTCGGCCACCTATTACATCGAAGGCAACCAGCACGCGCTGTCGGTGCGTGCGATGCAGGAGTATTTCTGGAAAAAAGAGGTGACGATCGACCTGCTCGCCTCGCGCATGCCGGACTGCCAGCGCCGCATCCCGCTGGGCGCCCTGCCGCTGGCCGAGGTGGAAATCGAGCTGTTCGAATCGGGCGAGAACGTCTACACGCTGCGCGCCGGGGAACAGGCCTGGCGCGTCGAAACCGCGGGCTGCAGCGAGCTGCAGGCGCCGGACCAGGTGACGGGCAAGCCGCTCGGGCTGTTCCACCTCGACGAGCACAAGAAACTGGTGTTCGAGAAGGCGGAGCCGGAAGCGGCGCAGAAATAATGAGCGCCTGACACAACCGTCAGAGCCGATGCCACGCCGCCATGGGGGGTTTGCCGGGTGCTCAAGGCCGCAGCCAGCCGCGCGCGATGGGGGCGGCCAATACACGGCGGTAGACGGTTTGCAGCACGCGCACCAGCGTCGCGGCCAGTGCTCCGCCGGCATGGGTATTGACCAGGATCGCGCTCACGGCGGAAACGATGAAGGCCGCCACCATGTCCAGCGGCCAGTGCACCCCGAGAAAAACACGGGCCCAGGCGACCGCCAGGCCCAACACCAGCAGCGCCATGCCGAAGCGGCGCGCCTCGTGCAGCTGGCAGATCGCCAGCGCCAGCGCCACCGAGAACATGCCGGTCGCGTGGTCGCTCGGGAAGGAACTGTCGGGCGCGTGGGCCAGGTAGGTGTGCCCGACCCCGGCCAGGAAGGGACGCGGATGGAACCAGACTAAGCCGATCAGCTTGCTGATCGTCAGCGCCACCAGCGCCGCCAGCAAGGCGCGCACGGCCGCTTCGCGCTGGCCCGGCGCGGCGCTGGTCCACATCAGCAGCAGACCGACCGGCACCGCCAGCATGGCCCATTCGGCAACGAACAGCGCTCCGTGCAGGCGCCAGCCCGACAGGCCGGGCGCGGCGTTGAACAGGGAGAACAGGAACTGGTTGAATTGGTCAAACATGGCGCACGGACAAGAGCTGGACGGTGTTCCAGCCTAGCGCAGCCATGTGGCGTGGATGGTTCCACAGTGCAACAAGCTTGTCGAAGCTCAGGCTACCCGGGGGCGGCAACGGTTTCGTTTGCGGAAACGTCGTACAAACGCGTCATCGCGGCCGCAGCAAGCGATGCAGCTGCGCCAGTTCCACCTCCCGTCCCAGTTTGTCGAGCGTCTGCTCGAGCAGCGTGCGTTCGCCGTCGCGCAGCATGGTCCATTGCGTGAAATATTCGTGGACCGTGCGCCAGGGGGGAAAATCGCGCGGCAGGCTGCGCCAGGCAGCCCCCGTGTGCAGGAAATACAGTACCGCGCAGTAGACGTCGTAGAGATCATGCTTGCGCGGACGCGTCTTGCGGCGCGCCGCTTCGAGCATGTCGCGCACCAGATCAAATTGCTCACGCCCAATATCGCTGGGGAATTCGGGCCGGCCCATGTCGTTCTCCCCAAATTAGCTTTGAGGGGAGAGTTCCGGAACAGGTTCCCGGCGCGGGATGACTTATACCTAGGTGCCTGGTAAAACGCCGTACGCTAAGAACCTATCCCAGTAGGGAGGAGGAAGTTGATGACGATGCATGGCAAGCGGGGGCAAGGCGCGAGGAGGCCGCATGGCGAGCCATGCAACGACGAGCAACGCAGCAGCCGCTTGTCAGGCGCGTCAGCAACGACTCATTCCCTACTGGGATAGGTTCTTAATGGGCGTTTTTCAGGCACGCTTAATCGCGTGCGAGCGCTAAAAATTCCGTACGCAATGCCAGGTTCGGCTGGAGTTCGCCGAGCATGCAGGAGGTAATCGTCTCCTCGCCCTGGGTGCGGATGCCGCGGCTTTCCATGCACATGTGGCGGCATTTGACGACCACGCCGACCGCCTTGGGTTCCAGCACTTCCATCAGCGCATTGGCGATTTGCATGGTCATGCGTTCCTGCACCTGCAAGCGCTTGGAGAAGATATCGACCAGGCGGGTCAGCTTCGACAGACCGACGATCTTGCCGTTCGGCAGATAGCCGACGGTGGCCTTGCCGAAGAAGGGCGCCAGGTGGTGCTCGCAGTGGCTGTAGACCGGAATGCCGCGCACCACGATCAGCTCGTTGTACTGCTCGGCGCCATCTTCGAAGGCCTTCAGCACGGAGACCGGATCCTGGTCGTAGCCGGACGTCCAATGCATCCAGGCTTTGGTCACGCGCGCAGGCGTTTCGTGCAGGCCCGGACGGTCCGGATCTTCACCGAGACTGGTCAGCAAACGACGCCAGTCGTTTTCGGTGAATGCTTCTTTGTCAGACATGGGCTTACCCTCAAAATACGATTGCCGCCAGTATATAGAAAATGGGCGGATACGACCGGACGCTGCCCTTTTCTTGAGCAAACCAGACGCTGCTGTTGTAGCGATGCGCTAGCGTGAATCCGTTCATTCACGCGACGGAGGCGGCCTATGTTCGGAAGCTCGGTACTGGAACTGGCAATCGGTTTGACGTTTTGTTACGGAACGGTGGCGCTGATTGTCGCCACCGTGCAGGAAGCGCTGGCGGCCGCGTTCCGGCTGCGTGCCAATACCCTGCTCGCGGGCATCAAAACCATGCTCAACGATCCGCGTTTCACCATGCTCGCGCAGCTGGTATATGCGCATCCGCTGGTCAATCCGCACAGCGACGGCCAACCGGCCGACGAGCGCAGCCTGGCGAGCCGTCCATCCTACATCGAACCAGGCTATTTCGCGATCGCATTGATCGACAGCATCCTGCACGTGCCGGGCAACTTCACGCGGCTGGGCGCCGATATCGATGCTATAGCCGATCCGCAAGTGCGGCGCGCCTTGCAGGGGTTATATGCGCGCGCCGGCGGCGACCTCGAGGTATTTCAGCGCCTGATCGCCGGCTGGTTCGACAATGCGATGCAGCGCCTGTCGGGCAACTATAAACGGCGCCAGCTGCTCATTTCCTTCCTCATTTCGCTGCTGCTGGCGATCCTGTTCAATATCGACAGCATCGCCCTGTTCCGCACCCTGTGGCAGCAGCCGCAGCTGGCGGCCCATATCGGCGCGGCCCCGGCCGCGCTGGACGCCGCCACCTTGCGCCAGCTGTGGGCGCTGCCGATCGGCTGGCAGGGTTTCCCGCCGCTGCTGGACACGGCCTTCGCGCTGCAGGTGGCCGGCTGGCTGGTCACGGCCTCGACCACACTGTTCGGTGCCCCGTTCTGGTTCGATTTATTGCAGCGCGCGGTGCAGTTACGCAGCACGGGAACCCGGCCCGACGACAGCGTGCGCGTGCAAGTGGCGGCTTCGACGGCCCTGCCGGCGGCGATCGAGGTGCGCACCACGCCGGCCCTGCCGGCGGCGATGAACTGATCGTTTTTTCGCCGGCCGTTAGGAACGCCTGAGAAGGCCCACAGGGCAAGGCGCATCGTCGAAGACAGTACGCTAGTACGGCGAGACGATGCAACGCCGCAATGTGGGTCTTATCAGGTGTTCCTAGCGGCCGGCTGGCCGGTGCGCGTCGACCAGCACGCTCGAAACGGAAACGTGCGGCACGCGCTCCGGCCATTCGTCATCCGGGCCGAACCAGCGCGCTTGTGCGATCTCGAGCGGATCGACGCGGATCTCGCCCCCCGCGTAATCGGCCGTAAAGGCGATCATCAGCGAATGCGGGAAAGGCCAGGACTGGCTGCCGAAATACTGCAGGTTCGTCACCTGCAGCCCCACCTCCTCGTACACTTCGCGGTGCACCGCTTCCTCGATCGATTCGCCCGCTTCCAGGAAGCCGGCCAGGGGCGTGAATCGTTTACCGGGCGAAGCCACGTGCAACGCCAGCAGCACGGCATCGCCCTTGCGGATCAACACCATCATCGCCGGCGAAATGCGCGGATAGGCAAGATGGCCGCACTGGCCGCATTTGAAACTGCGCTCATGCGCGACGCGCGCCATCGGATGGGCGCAGGCGCCGCAGAAGCGGTGGGTGCGTGCCCATTCGGCGATCTGCGCCGCGCGCCCGGCCAGGCCCAGCAGCGTCTCGTCGAACTCGAACAGCAGCGAGCGCAGGCCGCGCCAGGCATACCCTTGCGGTAACTCCTCGCTGTCGTGCCAGGCCGCCTGGGAATAGCGCCCGTCCAGCAAGCCGAGCGGCTGCACCTTGGCCGGGTCGAGGCCGATTGCGGCCAGCGTGGCGGCGTCGGGCAAGGCCAGATCGTGTTCGCGCAGCAGCAGGCGGCTGCCGTGGAACACGAAGGTGAGCGGATCGGCATGGTCTTGCGGCGCCATCAGCGGCGTGAAGGTCGGGGGCGTTTTCAGCATCGTCGGGTCGCGGTAAGAAGTGGTGGTCCATCATACAGCGACCGGCGCCGCCGTGTCCGGCGCCGGCCTCGTCCCCTTTCCACTGCCGACCTTGCCTTCTTTCCTGAGACCGTTTTCAAGCCCACAGGTTGCGTGATTTTGCGGGCGATCCGACCTGCGTCAGCCGCGTACGGCGGGCCGAACTAATCGCGGCGCATCCTGCTCAAAGAGGAACCGAAGCGCGCCAGCGCCGTGCCAGCCACAGGAGAAGACGATGATCGCCGTACCGGTCAAGCCTGCCATGCGTCGCGCGCCGGAGACGGCATGATCCGCGCCTATCCCGGCCGCGCCAGCGTGCTGCCCGGCGAAAAACTGGTGCTCCACGTCGCCACCGGCAGCCGCCGTTTTCGCGTGCATTTCTACCGCTGGCACGACGGTTTCGAGGCCATGCACAGCTCGTCCTGGCAGGCCGGCGCCTGCGCACCGGCGCGCGGCGCCGGGCAGGACTGGGACTGGCCGGCCTACGAATTCGCGGTGCCGGCGCACTGGCCGTCGGCCGTCTACATCGCCCATCTCGAAGAAGCGGGAGGCAAGACGCCGCTGTCGCTCGGGCTCGATTCGGCGGCGGCCCTGTTCGTGGTGCGCGGACGGCGCCGCGGCGGCATGCTGTACAAATTGCCGCTGGCCACCTGGCACGCCTACAACCTCAGCGGTGGCGGCTGTTACTACGCCAATGCGCCGCGCTCGCTCGATCCGCCCGGCGCGCGGGTTTCCCTGCAGCGGCCCGGCGGCGGCATCGGCGGTCCGGCCTGGGGCGCCCCCGACCACTACGACGCCGCATCGCCGCGCCAGAGCTTCGCCCACTGGGATGCGCGCTTCATCCGCTGGCTGGCGCGCCAGGGCTATGCGCCGGAATTTTGCACGGATCTCGACCTGCACGCCGATCCGGCCATGCTGCTGCGCTACCGCCTGCTGGTGGGGGCCGGCCACGACGAATACTGGACCGCGGCGGCGCGCGACGCCGTCGAGGATTTCGTCGCCGCCAACGGCAACGCCGCCTGGTTCGGTGCCGGCCTGTGCTGGTGGCGGATGCACCTGGTGGACAAGGGCGCCGCCCTGGTCTGCCACCAGGGCGGCGCGCGCGACCGCTGGTGGTGCGCCAGCGGCGCGGGACGGCCCGAAGACCATCTGGGCGGCACCAGCTACCGCCACGGCGGCGGCTGGCACGAGGGCGCGCGCCAGACCGGCGGGTTCATCGTGCAGCGGCCCGAGCACTGGGTGTTTACGGGAACCGGACTGCGGCGCTTCGACGCCTTCGGTGCCGACACCTGGCCGCCCCTGGCCGGCTGCGCCTGCGCTGGCGCCCCGCTCGACAGCGTCGAGCGCGCCAGCGGCAGGGCGTGCCTGTCGGCCTGGGCCGACGAGGACGGTACCCCGGCCGGCTACCAGCTGCTGGCGGCCTGCCCGCTCGACCGCCGCTGGCCGGACTTGCCGCCGCGCGCACGCCATGCGGCCGGCGAGGGCGTGCACGCGGCCACGCTCGGCCTGTTCCAGCGTGCCGGCACCGTGTTCTCGGCCGGCACCAGCGACTGGGCGCAGGTGCTGGCGGACGGGCGCGACCGCAGCGTCGAACGCATCACCCGCAACGTGCTCGACCGCCTGCTGCTGCATTAACGCGCCGCCCGCCATGACCAGCCTGCCCCACACCTATCGCATGGAGGAACCCACCGTGTCCCGGCGTCCGCTTTTCCACCGGCGCGAGATCGCGTCGGTCCTCGTGTTCCGCGCGCTGCACCTGGGCGACATGCTGTGCGCCGTGCCCGCCCTGCGCGCGCTGCGCGCCTCGCTGCCGAAGGCGCGCATCACGCTCGTCGGCCTGCCCTGGGCGCGCCAGTTCGCGCGCCGCTTTCACCACTACATCGACGACTTCGTGGCCTTCCCCGGCCACCCGCTGCTGCCCGAACAGGAAGTGCGCCACGACGAACTGACGCCCTTCTATACCGGCCTGTGCGCGCGGCGCGCCACGCTGGCGCTGCAAATGCACGGCGACGGCGCGGCCAGCAACGAGATCGTCACCGGTTTTGGCGCCCAGGTGATGGCCGGCTATTGCAGCGGCGCCCCGGTCGCCAGCGCGCACACGATGCTGTTCCCCTACCCGGAAGTGGGCGCGGAATCGGACCGCCTGCTGCGCCTGGTCGAACGCCTCGGCGCCGGCGCGGCGGGCGAGCACCTCGAGTTTCCGCTGGCGCAGGAAGACCGCCAGGAGCTCGAGGCCAGCGGCATCGCCGCCGATCTGGTCCCAGGCAATTACATCTGCGTCCATCCCGGCGCGCGCAAGCGCGACAAGCGCTGGCCGGCGCAGCGCTTCGCCGAGGTGGCCGACCGCCTGGCCGCCGAATTCGGGGTCGGCGTCGTGCTGACCGGTTGCGCCGACGAGGCCGCGCTTGCCAGTGAAGTGGCGGGCCACATGCAGGCGCGCGCCGTCAACGCCGCCGCGCCGCTCTCGATCGGGGCCATGGCCGCGCTGATGAAGAATGCGCGCCTGCTGGTGTGCAACGACACCGGGGTCTCGCATATCGCGGCCGGGCTACGCCTGAAAAGCGTGGTCATCTTCAGCCGGGCCGACATCGCGCGCTGGGCGCCGCTCGACCGCGACCAGCACCGCTGTATCTGGGACCCGGACGCGCAGCGCGCCGCCGCCGTGCTCCAGCATGCGCGGGCGCTGTTGGCGGGCACCGATGCGCAGCGGCAGCGGCAGGCGGGGATGTGGCCGTATTGGTAAATGCGCGTGGGCGGGTGGCCGCGACAGCGGCCCAGACCGGCCCGATCGCCGTTCTCACCACACCTGTCGTACGGCGGCGACACCTTGCAACGTCGGCGCGGATCGGGTGTACACTTTTATGCAAAGCGCAAAACAAACAGCAGTCCCCTCCCCCACTTGGTTTCACCCAGATCATGCGCAGCCTTGACACCCCGAGCACGCCCCATCCGCGGCCGCAGATGGTGCGCGAGCAGTGGGCCAGCCTTGACGGCTGGTGGGAGTTCGCCTTCGACGACGCCAATGCCGGCTTGTCCGAGCGCTGGTTCGACGGCCGCGAACTGCCCCAGCGGATCCTGGTCCCTTTCCCCTACCAATCCACTACCTCCGGTATCGGCAGCCGGGTGATCCACGAAGTCATGTGGTACACCCGCAGTGTCGAGGTACCGGCAGGCTGGGACAGCGGCGCCCTGCTGCTGCACTTCGGCGCGGTCGACTACCGTGCCGACGTCTGGGTCAACGGCCGCGTGGCGGGCCGCAACCGCGGCGGCCACGTGCCCTTCTCGTTCGACATCGCGCCCTACCTGAAACCCGGCGCGAACCGTGTCACGGTGCGCGTCGAGGACCGCCAGGACCCGTATCAACCGCGCGGCAAGCAGTCCTCGTCGGGCACCCCGGTGCGCATCTATTACTACTGCACCAGCGGGATCTGGCAGAACGTCTGGCTCGAACCGGTGCCGGCGCTGCGCATCGATTACCTGCGCATCGGCGAGGCGCGCCCCGACGGCACGCTGGCGCTGAACGTGCACCTGCATGGGCCGTCGAGCGACTGGGAAGCCGAGCTCGACGTGCTCGACGGCCTGGAGTCGGACCAGGTGATCGCCCAGGCCAGGACCAGCAGCCGCAGCGCCTGCCTCGAACTGCGCGCCCAGGTGCCTGCTCCGCGTCCCTGGTCGCCCAAGGACCCGCACCTGTACAGCCTGCGGGTGCGCCTGCTGCACCGGGGCCAGCTGGTCGATAGCGTCACCTCGTATGCCGGCCTGCGCTCGATCGAACTGAAGGATGGCTGGTTCCACCTGAACGGCGAACGCATCTTTCTGCTGATGGCGCTCGACCAGGGCTACTGGCCCGACACCCTGCTGGCCGCGCCAAACGACGAGGCACTGCGCGAGGACGTCCTGTGGGCCAAGCGCTTCGGCTTCAACGGCGTGCGCAAGCACCAGAAGATCGAGCACGAGCGCTGGCTGTACTGGTGCGACCGGCTCGGCCTGATGGTGTGGGAAGAGATGCCGAACGCGCGCTCGTGGTCCGAAGAATCGGAAGAACGCCTCGAGATCGAATGGCTGCGCGCCGTCATGCGCGACGTCAATCACCCGGCGATCGTGGCCTGGGTGCCGGTGGTGGAGAGCTTCGGTTTTCCCGAGCTGGTGCGCCATCCGCACCAGCACGATTTCCTGGAGCGGATGGTGGCGCGCACGCGCCAGGTCGATGCGACGCGGCCCGTGATCGACAACGACGGCTGGCAGCATACCGACGTCACCGATGTCTGCACGATCCACGATTACTCGCACCCGATCGAAGCGCTGCTCGAACGCTATGCCAGTACGCGCCTGTCCGGCCTGCCGCCGGAATACGGCTGGCACAAGGGCAAGGCCCTGTTCCTGCAAGGCGCGCAATACCGCGGCCAGCCGATCGTGTTTTCCGAAGTCGGCGGCTACCTGCTGGCGCCGGACCAGCCCGAGCGCCGGCGCGACCGCCTGTACGACGCCTACGGCAACGTGCGCAACGAGGACGAGCTGGCGCAGCGCTACCGCACCCTGATGGAAGGCCTGGCCTCGCTGCCCTTCCTCGCCGGGCTGTGCTACACCCAGCTGACCGACGTCGAACACGAACAGAACGGCCTGTTGACGGCCGACCGGGTGGCGCGCCTGCCGACCGAACAAGTCGCCGACCTGCACCGCCGGCTCTGGCCGAACGCCTAAGGACTGACAATTTCGTCAATTTTCCTTCTCAAAAGATTGCAGATCGTCCAAAATGGGCCGCCAATCCTCGATAATGGAGCCTATGGACAAGATCTCGTCGCTGGTCGGCCGCTACTCGTTTCGTGCCCGGGTGTTTTTTAATGGCGTGTTTTGCGATGCGAACACGTTTGCCGAAAACAAGTCGGCCGGGCAGTTGCACCTGGTGCGCAGCGGGCCGGTCATCTTCCGCCAGGCGGGCGCCCCGGCCCTGCGCGTGGACGAATCGGCGATGGTGTTCTATCCACATGGCACGGCCCACACCCTCGAGATTCCCGACGGCGCCAGCGCCAGCCTGTTGTGCGCCCACATCAGCTTCGAGGATGGCGGCGCCAATCCGCTCGCGCGCGCCCTGCCCGTCTGCCTGCACCTGTCGCTGGCGGCCATGCCGACGCTGGCGCACACGCTCGAACTGCTGTTCTCGGAAGCGGCCGGCAACGCGCAGGGACGCGAGGTCATCCTCGACCGCCTGTGCGATGTGCTGATGATCCAGGTGTTGCGCCACGAATTCGAAACCGGCACCTTGTCGCTCGGGCTGCTCGCCGGCCTGGCCGACCGCCAACTGGCGCCGGCGCTGGGCGCGATCCACGCGCGCCCGCACGAACCCTGGCAGCTGGCATCGCTGGCGCGCGAAGCCTGCATGTCGCGCGCCCGCTTCACCGAGCATTTCAGGAACGTGGTCGGCGTGCCGCCCGGCGAATACCTGACGCGCTGGCGGATCGGGATGGCGCAGGATTTATTGCGCCAAGGGATGCCGGTGAAAGTGGTCAGCAGCCAGGCCGGCTACACCAGCGCGCCCGCATTTACGCGCGCGTTCACGGCCATGGTGGGGGCTTCGCCACGGCAGTGGCTGAAGGATGTGGCGCAGGCCGCGTGATCCGATAAGACCTGCGCAACAGCGCCACGTCCCGCCCAAAAATTACACAAGCAACCGCGTCCGGCTCGCCACAAACGCAATCGCCAGCGACAGCGCGCCGACATACCCGATCGCCATCTGCATGCCGACCTGGTGGGCGATCGCCCCGATCACCGGCGGCCCCATCAAGGTGCCGCTGTACGCCATGCTGGCGACCCCGGCCAGCGCTACCGGCCCCTGGGCGCCGGCCGCGCTGAACACGAAGGGGAACAGCAGCGCCAGGCCAAGGCCGGCAATGGCGAAACCGCCCAGCGCCAAATACGCGTTCAACGACAGCACGGCAAAGAACAGGCCGGCGCTCGACACCAGCGCGCCGCTGCTGACCAGGCGCCGCGCGCCATGGCGCAGCTTCAACTTGTCGCCGACCATGCGCGCCGCCAGCATCATCACCGAGAAACAGGACAGGGCGAGGGGCGCCATGCCGTCGCCGACCTCGAAATGCTCCTTGAGGAACACGCCGCTCCAGTCGGCGATGCTGCCTTCGGACATCGAGCCGAGGAAGCCAAGCAGGCCCAGCAGCGCCATCGGACCGCGCGGCAGCGCGAACTTCTTCTTTGCCACCGGTTCCGCACGCTCATCCACGTCGAGCATCTGGCAGGCGCCCACCAGGGCCAGCGCCAGCGGAATGGCCAGCATCACGAAATGGGTGGCGGGGGCGATGTGCAGGCCGGCCATCAGGCTGCCCAGGGTGGCGCCGGCCAGGCCGCCGGCGCAGGCCAGGCCGTGCAGCATCGACATGGCCGACTTGCCGGTCTGCCGTTCGCGCCTGGCGGCGGCGGCGTTCATGGCCACGTCATAGGTGCTGGCGGTAATGCCGAGCATCAGGACGGTCAGCATCAGGCGCGGCACGGTCGGCGCCATGCCGATCGACACCAGCACGCTCAACAACGCCAGGCCGGATATCAGGAGCGATTGACGCGCGCCGCAACGGCCCATCAGGAAGGACGACACCGGGAACGACAGCAAGGCGCCCACGCCGCCGCACAGCAGCACCATCGACAGCGCCGCGTGCGACACCTGGACGCGCGCGGCCAGGGCCGGGATACGGCCGGCCCAGGAACCCATGATCACGCCGAACAGGGCGAAGACGACAGGCAGAGCGGTGTGCTGGACGTGCGCGAGAACGGGAGTGCGCGAGCTGGGGGAGGTGACGGCGGTGTGTCGCATAATTTCCAAATCGAAATTAAAGCCTGTGCGTCAGTACTGTCCGCGAGGCTCCACTCGGCGGGGAAAGCGTGGGAACGGTGGCGTCTTTGGGACTGCTCGGCCGTTCATAACTGATTGCTAAGAACCTATCCCAGTAGGGAATGAGTCGTTGCTGACGCGCCTGACAAGCGGCTGCTGCGTTGCTCGTCGTTGCATGGCTCGCCATGCGGCCTCCTCGCGCCTTGCCCCCGCTTGCCATGCATCGTCATCAACTTCCTCCTCCCTACTGGGATAGGTTCTAACAGGGGGCTGAAAAGCAAACGCCAACCGTGGCTGGTTGGCGTCGAGAAGTGATGGGTGGCAATTTTACGCACCTGCAGCGCGTTTTTTGCTTTCCGTACGGGAAAATTTGCGATCCGTTGCGCGAGGTTCACAGTCGAAATGCCAACTCCTTGGGCCATCTCACCACTGCGCGCGCGCCCGCGCGCTAGCGTTAAAGCTTCCGACAGGAAACTTTTGAGGAGATCGCCATGTCCCCTGTGTCTTGGTCACTCGTCGTGGCCACCCTGCTGGCCGGCGCTGCCGGCGCGGCGCCCTATCCGAACGTCTACGGCGCGCCGCCGGAAGTGCTGCGCAACGCCGACTGGTATCGCCAATGCCTGCGCGTCAAGCATGAAAAGCCGCTGCCCGTGGCGCTGGACGCGGCCGCCGGCGCGGGCGCGCGCTGCGACGCCGCCGCCCTGTATTACGACACCCTGAACCTGGCGGACGCGAGCAAGGCCGACTGGCAGCGCGTGCATGCCTGTGCGGCGCGCACGAATGCGCATGGGGTGCTGATGATGCTGCATACGAATGGCGCCGGAACGACGCCGAAATTCGACCTGGCCCTGATGCATGCCTGCAGCATCCAGAGTCCGGTCGACGAAATGAAAAGCCGGGTCCAGCACCTGCGCCGGCGCGCCAGTGGCGAAGACCGCGCGCCGGTCGATGTCTGCGACGACGCCAGCGCCGACCTGCGCGGCCAGTGCGCCGCCATGCGCGCACGCCAGCGCGACCAGGCGCGCGCGGCGCAGCTGGCGGCGCTCGCGCGCGGCTGGAATGCGAAGGAGCAGCTGGGCCTGGAAATGGCGAGCAAGGCGGCCCATTATTTTGCCCAGCACCGGGTCGACTACGAGACCGACGCCAGCGGCAATGCGACCCGCTCCATGCAGCTCGATGCGCAGGCGGCGGAACTCGACCAGTTCGCACTCGACGTGAGCGAGGCCGAAGCAGGCAAGGTGCCGCGCTTTTCGGAAGCCGAGTTCGACAGCCTGGAACAGAAGATGAATGCGACCTATCGCCAGTTCATGCTGAACCGCCCGGCCAGCACCTCGTATCTCGGCACGATCCGCAAGAGCGGCGTCGAAAAGTCGCAGCGCGCCTGGCTGGCCTACCGCGATGCGATGGAGCTGTTCGGCGCGATCCGCCATCCGCAGGTGCCGGGGTCGAGCTGGCGCGCCCTGCTTACCGCGCGCCGCATCCGCCAGCTGACCGAACTCGATAACGCGGCGGCCGGCAAATAGTCAGGCGTCGACCCGGAACAGCGGCAGCGCATCGGCCGGCAGCTCGCCCGTGCTGAGGATCACCAGGCGGTGGCTGGCGCGGGTCATCGCCATGTACAGCTTGCGCGCATCGGCCTCGCGCGCGGCGCCGGCTTCACGCGCCGGCAACAGGCCCTCCATCCCCAGCAGGAACACGGCGCCGCCTTCCAGGCCGGTCGCCGTTTCCAGGTTCGCCAGGCGCAGGTAGTCGGGGCCGTAACCGTCGGGCGGCTGCTTTTTATCCTTGTTCAGCCACCACACGCGTTGCGCGCCGAGCGCCGCGCACAGTCGCCGGTACAGCAGCTGCTTGGGCGTGCCGGCGCCGTAGATGACGAGAAAACTCGAGAGCGGCACGCCGTGCGTGCGCACCAGCGCCACGATCTCGTTGACGGCGCGGTCGACCGCGTCCTGCGGCGTGTCCACGCGCAGCAGGATCGGCGCCGCACCCTCTTCCATTTCCGTGAAATCGGGCGCCAGGTAATGCTCGGGATCGCCCTCCACCACGCGCGCCAGCAAGGTGCCGGCCGTGTGCAGGATGGCGTGCGTGGTGCGGTAGGAACGCAGCAGTTTCTTGGTGCGCCCGGTGACGTCGAGTCCCGCATTGCGCCAACTCAGGCGGCTCTTCATGAAGCCCTGGTTCGGATCGGCGCACAGAAACAGGCGTCCCTGCGGCCTTAGCGCCAGTTTCACCGTCTGGAACCAGGACGGCGCGAAGAACTGCGCCTCGTCGACCAGGATATGTTCGTAGCGCTCCAGTGCCGCGTGCTCCGGCGCGCGGCACACCTCGGGCGCCACTGCGCTCCACATGCGCAGGCCCGCGTCGCGTAGCGCCTCGGTGAGCGCGGCGAACAGGGCCCAGACCTCGCGCCTTTCCTTCGCGCGCAGCGCAAAGCCGCGGCCGGCGCGGCTGGTGTCCATGTACTCGGCCTCGCTCGTCACCAGCATCTCGTTGAGGAAATCGCATTCCTCGATCAGCTGGGCGTCGCTCAGTTTCAGTTCCGGCCACGACGGGCGCAAGGCGCGCACCAGGTTCGGCACATGGGCCGGGTCGGCCGGCATCGCCAGCGCTGCGCCGTACACGCGCCGCCACTGGCGGTGGATCCAGGCCGCATAGGTGGTGATCTCGAGGTTGGCCGGCAGGCGGCCGTGGACACGGTGCAGGCGTTCGCGGATATCGGCCACGATCGGCGTGTTGTGGATCAGGATCAGCACGCGTTCGCGCGGATGCATCTCGGCCAGGAGCAGCGCGCGGCTCAGCGCAATCAGGGTCTTGCCGCTGCCGGCGACGCCGTTCACCAGGCGCACCGTGAGGTCGGTGACGGCCTGCGCCTGCTCGTCCGGCAAATCGAGATCGAGCTTGCTGGCCCACTCCTGCTGCGGATCGAGGAACAAACCCAGGCTGGCGCCATTACTGCGACGGAAGCGCTTGCGCGCGAGCGCCGGCAAGGGAATGCTCGACTCGGGAAAAAAGCGCGTGCGCAGCGCATCTTCCTCGGGCTGCGCCAGCGGCAGCTGCAGCGCCGCCAGACCCGGCGCGCCCCGTTCCAGATAACGTTCGCGCGACAGCAGGCGTACCGTGCCCGCATCGACTTGCTGGGCCAGCACGCCCACCTCGTGCTCGGCGCAGGCCCACAGCACCAGCAGCAAGGGCAGCGCAGGGGGCAGCGCGGCGCGCCAGGCCTGGACGCGGGCATCGAAGGCGCCGCGGGTTTCGCTGGCGAACAGCTGGCGCGCGTCGAGCCCATCGAAGGGCGTATCGATGACGGCCAGCGCCAGCCAGCCGCGCTCGGCGTGTTCGAGGAACAGGTCGGGCGCCGCGCCCTCCTCGCGCAAGGGCGTACGCACGATGGTCGCGTCGTCCAGCGCGTTGAGCACGCGCTTGACTTGCAGCTGGCGGCCGCTGGCCCGCGTCCATTCGGGAATGAAGAGCGCCATGGTTTTAAAAATCAATGCGCCGCGCCGACGCCAGCAGGCTGCGGTACAGGGCCAGATTGCGCGCCATGCGCGCGTCGTTCGACTGGAAGGCCGGCGCCAGTTCGGGCCCAATGATGACCAGCTTGGTCATCGCCCGCGTCACCGACACGTTCAGGCGCTCCGGCTGGAAAAAGAATTCGGCCACCGCCGCCAGGAAGCGCATCTCTCCCGCGGCCAGCGACAGGATGATCAACTCGCGCTCCTGGCCCTGCATGCGCTCGACCGTGTCGGCGACAATCGCGCGCGCCGTGTGCCAGCCCAAGGCCTCGACCAGGGCGTTTCTCAGCGTGCGCCCATGCGCGCGAAACGGCGTGACGATGCCGATGTCGGCCGGCGCCAGCCCGCCCTCGAGCGCGGCCGCGCACAGCTGCGCGACCAGCTGCGCATCCTCCGGATTACGGCTGCGCGCGCTCTCGTCCAGGGTCGGTATGAACACCAGGCTGGCCGGGTCGCGCAGGGCGGCGTCGTAAGGATCGCCATCCTCGCGCGGCCGCAGGCTGAGGTGACGCTCGCGGTTCGGACCGGCCGGACGCAGGCGCCCGTCATAAAAGGCGGCGCTCGGCCAGGCGGCCAGTTCGCGGTTCAGGCGGTAGGTATCGGTCAGCATCACGCTGTCGACATTGTGCGCGGTGAGCTGGGCGAAGATCGAGCCGGGAATCTCGTCCAGGATCGAGCGCGCCAACAGCACCGGCGGCAGCTGTTTCTGGTCGCCGATGAAGACGAAGCGCGCGCCGCGGCGCATCGCCATCAAGGCCAGCGGCAGCGTCACCTGGCTCGCCTCGTCGAAGACGACGGTATCGAACTCGCAGTTCTCCAGCCGGTAGGTGCAGGTGGCAAACGGCGTGGCGCCGACCGCGTAGCCGCCGTCCTGCGGGCGGCCATGCCAGTCGGCGAAGCTGTCGGCCAGCGTCACGCCCGGTTCGAGTCCGTTGGCCTGGGTCAGACGGCCGATTTTTGCGACGCGCACACCCTGCGCCACGATCTTGTTGAGCGCATTGTTGATCGCCATGTGGGTGTGCGAGGTGATCAGCACACGCTCGCCGCGTTCGACCAGCAGGCGCACGGCCAGGGCCAGCACACGCGTCTTGCCGGTGCCCGGCGGCCCCTGGATGCAGGCCACCTGTTGCGCCGCGAGCATCTTGCCGACCGCCTCGGCCTGCGCCGCATTCAAGCCCTCGTCCAGGGCGATGCGTTCGGCCTCCTCGAAATCGCGCGGATCGAAATCGCTGCTGATGCGGCCATCGAGCAGCGGCATCAGGCAGCGGTTGGCGCGCGAGGGGGGAATCGTCTGGCCGATGTCGTCCAGCACCTCCTCGTAGTATTTCGTCAGATCGAAGTCGTCGGGATCGGCGTAGCAGGGTGCGCCGTCGGCCGCCTTGATCACGGCCTGCGCGTGTTTCAGGCGCAGCAGCCAGCGCCCCTCCTCCTCTTCCTCGAACGCCGCCTCGCGCGCCAGCATCGCCTGCAAGGGCGAGCCGCCATGCAGGCAGATCAGATCTCCCTCGCGGAAACGCGATTCGCCGCCGTCCAGGTAGGCCCAGGCCGTGCCCTTCTCGGGACCGGCCTCGAGGCGCAAGAAGCGCTGGCACAGGCCCTTGGCCAGCCGGTCCGGCAGCGGCTGGCGCCAGACGTCGAGCAGCTTTTGCAGCGCCGCCTCGCGTTCGCGCGCGACAAAACCGCGCAAGCCATCGAGCAGGCGCGCATGGCGGCGCGCGCGCGCGGCGGCGTTGTCGGTGTCCTGCGTCATGGGATGGCTCGTCGTTTCACAGCATGGCTTATACGGCGCGGGCCACGCCGCCGTCAAGCGCGGCCGGCACGCTTGCCGGGTGCGGAGTAGGATAAGCGTTTTGCCACCCTGGAGGACTGCCCCCATGAGCACGCTGTTCGATATCCCGCTGCACCGCCTCGAAGGCCAGGACGCCACGCTGGGCGACTACCGCGGCAAGGTCATGCTGATTGTCAACGTCGCATCCCAATGCGGCCTCACGCCGCAATACGCGGGCCTGGAAAAACTGTTCGAGCAGTACGAGGAACGCGGCCTGGTCGTGCTCGGCTTTCCCTGCAACGATTTCGGCGCCCAGGAACCGGGCAGCCCGGCGGACATCGCCGATTTTTGCGAGCGCAACTACGGCGTGCGTTTCCCGATGTTCGAGAAGGTGGAAGTCAACCGCGCGGCGCGCCACCCGCTCTACCGGCAACTCATCGACGCCCAGCCGCAGGCGCGCCAGGCCGACGGCAGCACCTTCGGCGACAAGCTGGCCCAGCACGGCCTGAGCCCGAAGAGCCCGACCGACATCACCTGGAATTTCGAAAAATTCCTGGTCGGCCGCGACGGCCAGGTCATCGCCCGCTTCGCGCCCGACGTGAAACCGGACGACCCGGCCTTGGTGGCGGCGATCGAGGCGGCGCTGGGCTAGACTGGACGCGGGCCGGAATCTATTTCGGCCGATGAGGTCCAACCAATCCCGCAGACAAGGAGAACGTCATGGCATATGTCGATGGTTTTGTGGTTCCCGTCCATAAAGACAAACTCGAGGCTTACCTGGACATGTCGCGCAAATGCGCCGCCATCTGGCGCGAATTCGGCGCCACCGAATTCCGTGAATGCGTCGGCGACGACGTCAAGCCGGGCAAGCTGACCTCGTTTCCGCAAAGTGTGAACCTGGAAGACGGCGAACTCGTCGTCTTCTCCTGGATCGTCTATCCCTCGCGCGCCACGCGCGACGAAGTCAACGACAAGGTCATGAAAGACCCGCGCATGGCCGAGTTCATGAAGCCGGAAAACATGCCTTTCGATGGCAAACGCATGATTTACGGCGGCTTCGAGATGAAGGTGGATATGTAAGCGGCACGAGGCGCCGGCCTAGCAGTACCTGTTGACCACCACCATGTTGCGGGCCTCGGTCCCGAAATAGGTTTGGGCCAGCCACACCGCGCTGACGTCGCCGGAAGCGTCGACCACACCGACCAGGTCATTGGCGAATGCGCTGGTGGCCCCGGTCGGCTTGCCGATCAGGACTGGCGCGCCCCAGCGGGCGTCGCTGGCCCCGTAGCGCATGGCCGTCGCTTCGCCTTGATAGGAAAACAGCAGCATGACGTTGCCTGCGATATCGGCGCTGAGGGTGAAATTCGCGATGCCCGGCATCGCTGTGCCGATGTGCGCGGCAGGCGACCAGGTCGCGCCCAGGCGGTCCGAACGCGCCGTGTAGAAGTTGTTACCTTGTGCCCAGACGAGGGTCGCGCTCCCCACCGCGTCCAGGGCCACGGCCGGCCGGCCGGCGCCATAGACATCGGTCGATCCGCTCACATGAACGGGCGCGCGCCACGTGTCGCTGGCGAGATCGAAGCGCGCTGCGGCAACATAGGGAATATCGTTGATCAGCATCCCGTGCGTCCAGGCCAGCGTCGCCCCGCCCGCGGCGTTGGCCGCCAGCGCGAACGGCGTGGCCGTGACATTGTCGTCCAGCGTATGCGGCGCGCTCCACTTGCCGGTGGCGGCGCTGTAGCGCGCGACATTCATGCCGGTATGCAAGCTCCCGCGCTGGACCCAGCCCAGCGTGAAGTTACCCAGGCTGTCCGCAAGCACCTGTTCATTGAAGAGGTAATTGTCGGCAGCCGGCTTTTCGATTTCCTGCGGCGTGCCCCAGGTGCGCGCCGCCGGATCGAAGCGCGTCGCGTACAGTGTGGAAGGGGAGTCCGTGCGCGTCACCACGGTCAGGATGCCCTTGCCGTCCACGGTGAAAATGGCTGACGCCGCCGTCATGCCGGCCGGCAGGCCGTTGAATGGAACCGCCCGCTCCCAGGTCGACGTCGCAGCGACAAAGCGCGCCATCAGGATGGCTTGCCCGCTGCTGGCGTAATTGGTCCAGACCGCATATACATTGCCGTTCGCATCGGCCTGCACGCCGAGCCGGGCGATGTCGCCGGACATGCTGTCGGCCATATGGATGACGACGGGCGTGCTCCAGGCGCCGGTCAGGCGGTCCATGCGGCTGGCATAGGCCGTGACGATCCGGTTGACCTGGTGCTGCCACACGGCAGTGATGTTGCCGGACTTGTCGATCGTGACCGCCGGCGTCGCGCCCGAGGTGAAATACGGCAGCGCCGCCACCTGGCTGGCCGCGCCCCAGCCCTGCGGCGCCGTGGTGAAGCTTCGGGTCGCCGGCGCGCCCAGCAGCTGCCCATCCTTGTCGCGCAGACTGGCGCCGAAGTTCACCGTGAATGTCGTGGCGCCGGGAAGCGCCGGTGCCGCAGGCGTGAAGCTCAGCTCAGTGCCGTTGGCGGACCAGGCGCCCGGCACGGCATTCCCCACCGGCCCCAGCAGCTGCACATTGCCGCTGATCGACGCGGGGTCCGGGGCGACGCTGACGCTGGCGACGAACTTGCCGCTACGCGGCGCCGCGGCCTCCCCGTCCGCAGGCAGGCTGGACACGACGGCGAACGCGACCGGCGGTGCCACAGGCACGACTGGCGGTGGCACCGGGGCCACTGGCGCTGGCTCCGGTGCCACCGGCGGCGGCGCGGGCACGACGGGCACGACCGGAGGGGCGGGCGCGACGGGAGGAGCCGGCATCGGCTGCGCCTGCGCAAGTCGGGGTTCATCGCCCCCGCCACCGCATCCCGTCAACATGGCGGTCAGAAGGGAAACGGTGGTCACGCAGCTGCGGCGGCTCATCACGGGATGTCCTCAAAATAAATTGATGTCGCGTAATAATACCGAGCTTTCCCCCGCCAAAAGACGTGGTTTGTAACAGCCGTCACCAGCGCTGGGGACAAAAAAACCCGCAACCAGGTTGCGGGTTGGATGGCTTCCTACAGTTTGTTAGAGCGTCCCTTTCGAAACATGAAATTTCCTTTTCAAGTGAAGGGCCCGGATAAGAAAGTCGGTGTCACTGAGTTGATCACCGTTCCGATCGCCGCAGATACGAGAAGTCCTGACGTGATAAAAAAAGCGTTTGCGCGCAACCTGCTCTCCGTTCGCAAGCCGCTTTATAGTTGATTCGTAACCTTCGATACCAAGCTGTTCGTCCGCTGTAGTGCTCACTTTTGACACAAAGACGCCGTATGCCGAAAGGAGCCTGTCGGCTGGCTGCGCTTTCGCGACGGCGTCATAGCGTCGATACGCCTTTGCGTTCTTGGAAGGGTATTCAGAAAAGCGGAGAAAATTGTTGTTAACCAACGTTTCCCCCGTGAGACCCCACGACTTCCAACGGTATTTCCCATCTTTTATGTCTCCAAAGCTCAAGCCGCCAACCTGTTCGAAATAGAGCGCGTCGACATCGCCAGGCACCTCAGTGATCTCCTCTCCAGCCGTGGCGCAGAGTCGCGCAAATGCCTCGTCGGTTCTGATGCTTTTGAAAACGAGCGGGCCGACCGCAAGAACCGCAGGCAGGGCAAATAAAATTCCTCCGATTACATACTGCTGTGCTTGCAACCCCGCACTGTCAACGCCGGCCCTTTCGCTCTTTTCACCGAAGATGGCACCCAAAGCCGCCGCCACAGCCGTGTAAGCAATGCTCCCAAGCCATACATAGTATCCAGATAAAGCCGTGTACGCGTACTTGCCCGAGCTCCCAACAGAAATGGTGTCTGCCAATAGGAATGTTCCTGCAAGCAGCATCGCAAGTACTGCGGCTGTGACCGCGGGTGCGTACTTCTTCTTCCAAACCATGATCCAGGCAGCGGCCAGAAGCGGGTTTGCAAACCAGGAGAAATGTTGGTCGAGTAGGCCTATTGGCCCTAAGAGGAATGCCATTACCCCTGGAGCATCCTCGTAGGCATGGTAGGCAGGAAGAACCAAGCACAATGGGAACAGGAGCACACCAGCGACGAGGAAAGGGGCGCCAAGTCGCCCGGAAAACGGTACACACCAGTTGCGAGCGAACTTCACTTTGCGCGTTTCCGAGGGAGGATTAGAAGATTCTGATATCGAATCAATGCAATGGGCAAGAACGTTGCCGTAAGAAGCGAGTTTGTTCGACGATTAAATTTGAAGTGCGTTCTCATGCCTGTCCCTGTCACAACTCACAAAGAAATAGTTCAGTTTCCTGGCAAGATAAACACAAAAAATGTGTGGGTAAAGAAAAACCCGTTCTTCTCTCGAAGAACGGGTCTCTATCGACAACAATACGCTTGGTACGAAGTAGGGTAGGGTACGTGACGCTCAAGAGCAGCCCGTTACCCTCCCTCCGAACCGGACTTGCGCATTTCTACGCATCCGGCTCTCCATCAACAGTATCAACATTTTTCCAAAACCGATTGTCCGGGAGGGCACCTTGGTGGAGCCGGTGGTGACAGGGGAGACACAACACCATCGTCTTCCGCTGCCGGGCGATCATCAGCCTCTGCCACATACTCTTCCCTTCGGCGATATCCTTCATTTTCCGTACGTGGTGAACCTCGAACGGCCCCTCCTCGTCCCAGCAGTATTCACAAATGTGCGCATTCAGCCTACTCAGCAGTTCGGTTCGCCCAAGCATCCATCCCGCCTTCGGCCGGATGTCCACATAGGGGTTCTCCAACCCTTTGTCACCGTAGGATATGCGGCGGCGGTCCGTCAGACTGTATATTTTGAGTAACCGCGGTTTCCCATCCTTACCCTTGAACTCCAGTGCGTACGTTCCGTCTGGCTGGCGCAGTCTGCTGTACACCGCGCTAGGGGTCATGTGACCCCATTTCCAGCCAAGAGTCCTGACCAGACTATTTAGCCATATCCATTCCACCTTGTTCAGGTAGAGCCGCGCACATCGGTTGTAGTAGTTCGCGAAGCCACGCATTTCTGCGTTGTACTGGGTCACGATTTCGTATTCTGAACATTGCGTCATCCATTTACGCGGCCAGAACCCAGCCTTCCCAGCGTCATAGACACCGTATCCATGACTTCGTACAAACCTACGACATTTCCCTTCTGGCACCGAGAAGTGAATGTGCCCCGTAATTGTCCTCTTGACGGCGTGGATCGCACGCCCGTTTCTTCGGCCAACTACAGTTTTCATCCGCTTTGCTTCTCTCCGCATTTTGATCCCATAGCCGAGGAACTTGCACCCGTCCTCGAATGCACCTAGCCGGGATTTCTCCGTCGAGACTTCAAGCTTCAGTTCGTCCTCGATGAACGCTCTCACCTGAGCCTTGATCGTTTCGGCTTCGTCCTTCGTGCCCGTCACACCAATAAGGAAATCATCGGCATAGCGGACATAGTGCAACCTACGGAAATTCGGATCGTGCATGTCGTTGGCTGGCATTGCGTTGTACTGCTTGGCGAGGGCTTTGATTTCCGACTTTAGCCTGTCGACCTCGTCGTCATTGATCGGCTCTCTATCCCGCAACACCGCCTGCAGTTTTGCCAGCTCGTTGTCGAGCTTTCGGTACGCTGGGGCATCAAGGTCCGGGTTTCCGTTCGGCTTCCTGGTGTACTGCTCTTTCAGAGCCACGATCTTCTCCCGAAGGTTTCTCGCTTCCTCCTCTCCCAGACTGCCGGCGTCTCTCAGTCGTTTCCTTCTGAGGTAGGCACGGTTCGTCAGCCTTGCGTATTCCCGGTTGGCTTTCCGACGTTCTCCCTTGTTGAACTGCGCCTTCAGGCCCTGCATGAAAATATCGAGCTCATGCAAGTAGACGTTCGCCAATATCGGCGATACGATCCCGCCTTGGGGTGTTCCACTATGCGTTGCGTTCCATCGCCAGTCCTCCACGTACCCAGCCTTCAGAAACTTTCCAAGTAACGACAAGAATGCTTCGTCCTCGATCCGCTTCTTCAGGATGTCGAGCAGCTTCGTATGGTCGATGTTGTCGAAGTACCCCTTGATGTCTACTTCGCAGAACCACTTCGTGCTTTTCCAGCCACTCCGGATGCCGTCCAGCGCGGTGTGACATGACCGATGTGGCCTGAACCCGTGGGAATCTTCGCTGAATACGGGCTCATATAGAGCCTCCAGGATCATTCGCATGACCTCCTGTACCAGCTTGTCATCCCCGGTTGGAATTCCCAGCGGTCGCGTCTTCCCTTTCGGGTTGAGCTTGTCTTTTGGGATGTGAGCACGTCGTACCGGTTTGGGGCTATACGCTTCGTGCTTGATGGCCTGGATCAGGTTGCTCACCCTCTCCATGCTAAAACCGTCCAGCGTGTTGTCATCGACCCCTCGCGTTAGCGCGCCTTTATTGGGGTAAATGTTGGCGTAGGCCCTCGACCATAGGTCAGGACAAGCCCCCATAATCTTGAGTAGCTTCTTTGCCTTACAACCGTTGTGTACAGCCTTTGCTGCACCCTCGATGGCCTTAATCGTTCGATCGGACAGCACTGACTATCCTCCCTTTCAGGTCTTCATCGAGGGACCTGCTGACTGTCCCCCTTCCCCCTGAACCGCCGCCTTTCGCTTTCGTCGCCGATCACTTATAGCGGGTTATCAGGTCCGGATACGTTCCATCTGGTTCGCCCGAACTGCCGGTGCCATTGCAGCCCGACTTTGGGTACTACGAGGACTCCGTACCCATATTGGGCCGCCATTCCTTCAGGCGTCCAACTGAGGGTATCCCGAGTTCTCTTATAAGCAAGATGCGTCTCGGTTAGGCTCCACTTTCGTCCTGTGAACATGCTCGTCGCACGCGCCTCGGAAGAACTTGGTAGGCGGGCGTTCTAACGTCACCCGCCTATCCTCCGATCCGACGCTTCAAAGACCCTGCGTCGGTGAGATCCCGAACCCGGCTTAGGACTATGGTTCAACCAATACAGGCTTAGCCATACGGGACTTGGCATGACGGAAGCAAGGTAGGTCTTTTCCCCGCGTCTCCGCCTTTTCCCGCCATGCTGCTTTCCCCTCTCCCTTTCGGGATTACAGTTGTTGCCAACGAAGGTAGGGCGGGTTGCCAGTAGCTCTCCAAGTAAGCTACACTACAGGCATAAATGCCGTAAGTACTTGATTTATAAGATTAAACGGCGCACTTAGAACTTTTATGCATACTAAAAATTGTTGGTAGAACACTCTGTGTGAGTGAGTGAGATCAGCGCTTTGTTCGCCGTTTGTTGGTAAGCCGGTTCGGGGGCCATCATTCTGCCTATTTCTTAAGCACATCTGAAAAAGTGTGGGTAGGTGCGTAATGGTGAGGCTCAACAGTTTGAAGGTTTCACGACGATGCGACAGCAAACCTTTCCAAGTTGTTTTTCGTCGTTCCCGCCGGGGTAACATGCGGCAAGTAAACCACGTTTGGAATTCGACGGACACAACAAAAGCACCGGGTAAATTCAGTTCTCGCTGCATTGCGCCACGCTGAACACGACGTCACTGCCAGAGACAGTAGCGATGGAGACATTACCACGGTCTAGATAGACCACCCGTGTTCCTGCGGAACGTGTCAATGAATTTGAAACACCTGAGTAAATCTGTGAGAGTCTGAATCTCGGGTTTCAGGCAGCTTTTTTCTCCGTCGGCGGTGGGTTGATCCAGGCCGCAGTCGGCAGCTTTTGCGG
>Ga0213835_100208_pt1 | contig 69512 bp, 59 predicted proteins | sample SWPATP01_FD_160576 | JGI IMG/M metagenome (GOLD analysis project Ga0213835, IMG submission 160576) | Coastal seawater microbial communities from Marineland, Florida, United States - SWPA TP0 #1 | ecosystem: Environmental > Aquatic > Marine > Coastal | place: USA: Florida | collected 2016-08-05 | reverse complement strand
ATTAGTTAACAATAGTATTCCTAATTATATCCTGGTTTCTTTAATTGGCCTAATCGCTTTTTTAGTTTTGTTTAAAGGAACCATACATCAGATTGCCAGAATCCTTGGTGTTGTTGTCGCAATCATGGGTTTTAGTTTTGTTTTAGTGGCAATTAGTATTAGGCATGATATATCTGAAATCGTCATGGGTGGATTAATCCCAGTAATTCCATACGGTGCCGAGCTAATTGTTTTGGGTTTAATTGGCACAACGGTAGTACCTTACAATATTTTCTTAGGTTCTGGTATTAGACATACTCAATCATTGATGGAGATGAGAATAAGTATGGCAATAGCAATTTTATTGGGTGGGTTTATTTCTATTTCAATCCTTTTAAGTGCAACTATTATTCAAGGGGAATTTAGTTTTCATAGTTTAGCAGGAGCCTTACAGGATAAATATGGGATATTTGCTCGATTATTATTAGCTGTTGGTTTATTTGGTGCGGGTTTTAGCTCAGCAGTAACAGCTGCTTTAGCTGCTGCAATTACAGCTCGATCTATACTTGGCAGAAGTCTAATTTCAAAAGAATGGGGTCATGATTCCCTTAAATTTAGAATTGTTTGGATATTTGTACTTTTAACAGGTGTATTCTTTGGTTTACTGAATCTTCAACCTGTTCCAATCATAATTCTTGCACAAGCAATGAATGGTATAATACTGCCGGTGATTGCATTTGTATTATTTAAGTTACTTAATAATAACAATGTAATTCCGAAAGAGAAACAATCCGGAAAAGCGTTGCAATACTTGACAGGGCTAGTCGTATATCTTACTTTTTTAGCAGGTATATCCAATATTCTCAGAGCACTAAGTAGAGCAGAAATCCTAGAAATGCCTGCCTTAATTTATGTTATTGTTATTTCTGCTTTTCTGTTCTCATTGGCTATGATATCATCTTTGATTAAAAAATCGTCAAGATAAGTTTGATAATTCACCTGCTAAAGGTTTACCGAATAACTCTCTGATTTGATGTTGATTTTGATAATTTCCCAATAAAAACATCATTTTTGTAATAGCTGCTTCCATCGTCATATCGTAAGCACTCAGACATCCCAAATCTCTTGCAATTCTGCCGCTTTCATATTTATTCAAATCCACAGCATCATGCATTGCTTGTGAAGCTATAACAACGAAGATTCCGCGTTCAACACATTTTTCAAGGAAGGAAATCATCGAGGATGATCCTGTAACGGGGAAATTACCAGAACCGAAAGCAGAAATGATCACTGCTTTTACACCATTTTCTAATAATGGTAAATATATAATTGGATTAATTCCAGGATACATTCGCAATACCATTATTTCACGGCTAAAAAATGGTTTGCAGGAAAAATTACCAACTTGAGGTGTAATTACATATTTCATTTGAATATTTAAGCCGATTTCAGCTAAGGCAGGAAAATTTGGTGAAGTATAAGCTGCAAAATCACTTATACTCATTTTTGTGCATCGGTTTCCTCTGTAAATCTTATCGTTAAAACATATACCTACTTCATTAAAAGGCAACGTTGCCATTTGAACAGCATTAATAAGGTTTCGACCAGCATCACTTCTTAAAACGGTTAAGGGTACCTGACTTCCGGTAAAAATAATTGGTTTTGCCAGATTTTTAAATGCAAATGACATAGCGGAGGCTGTATAAGCCATGGTATCCGTTCCATGTAAAACTACAAATCCATCATAATTTAGATAATCTTTTTCAATTTCAACGGCCAACGAATACCAATCATCTGGATCAATGTCTGAACTATCTTTAAAAAAGAGGTCTTTAACAGTTAGTTCAGCTAATTCAGACAGTTGTGGAATAAGTGAAATAAGATTATTGGTGCACGCCTGATTTGACACTTCGCCTTCATTTTCACTCCGGATTCCCATGGCGATTGTTCCACCGGTTTGAATGAGTAAAATTCGTTTCATTTATTTTAAAAAAAAGTTGAAAATGGTTGAATCTAATATTAATATCCAATTATTGAAAAAAGCTGGATTTGAAGCAAAACACGAATCAAATGTTAATCAGCAAAATGAGATAGCTGAAAAGATAAACGGATAAGTGTTAGGGTGAAAGCCCAATTTTATCATTTGTATTAGGTGTGTTTTAAATCAGGCTTGTTGATTTATAAATAACGATTAACTGTTTGATTCTGTTTATTATACACATAGCCGGTTATCAGACATTTAATTTTACCGATTCACCTATTCAGAATCTTGTATTCTGAATAAACGTATGAGGAAAAAGATATGCAAGTGTATGAAACATCAAGGGTTCGGAATGTTGTACTGCTAGGACACTCCGGATCCGGTAAAACCACTCTGGCAGAAACGATGGCTTTTGAATCAGGAATGATTACGCGTCGTGGATCAGTTGCTTCAGGAAACACGATTTCTGATTTCCATCCCCTTGAAAAAGAAAAACAAAAATCTGAATTTTCAAGCTTTATTTCTCTTGATTGGAGAGGTCATAAAATAAATTTGGTTGATACCCCGGGTACCTCAGATTTTATAGGTGAGGTTATAGCTCCACTAAAAATTTCCCGAAATAATATTTTTGTACTTGATGCAGAAAATGGTGTTGAAGTCGGAACAGAATTACTTTGGAATTATGCCCGCGAATACGAAACAACTTCATTAATTGTTGTAAACAAACTTGACCATCCTAATGCAGATTTTGATAAAACTGTAGAACAAGCTAAAGAACGTTTTGGGAGGGAAGTAGTTGTCGTTCAGTTTCCGTATAGCACAGGTGAGGATTTTAATGCGATTATTGATGTCATGAAAATGACCATGTATGAATTCCCTGAAGGTGGTGGAAAACCCGATAAACTACCAATTCCTGATTCTGTAAGAGCAAAAGCTGATTTGTTACATAACCAATTAGTAGAAGCAATTGCTGAGAATGATGAATCCTTGATGGATATTTTCTTTGAAAAAGGTACGCTTGATGAAGAAGAACTTATTGATGGATTCAAGCTTGCTATGCTAAACAATCAAATGTACCCGCTATTTTGCGTTTGTGCAGAGAAAAATATGGGTACAGGGCGGGTTATGGGATTTATTGATACCGCAATTCCTGATCCTGAAGAAGGAAAACCAAGCCGGTTAATTGATGGTAGTGCATATAAAATCACAGATAAAAATCCTAAGTCATTACTCATCTTCAGACATACTTATGAAGATCATGTGGGTGATTTGATGTATTTCAAAGTAATTGGTGGTTCTGTGAAATCAGGGGATGACTTGTATAATAATCGGACAAACTCAACAGTTCGTTTGAGTACTATTTTCACCAGCCAAGGGAACAAGCGTACAGAAGTTTCAGAGTTAAAGGCTGGTGATATTGGAGTTGCCGTTAAATTGAAAGATTGTACTGCAAACGATACCCTTAGAGATAAAGCGTTAGAAGTTGAGTTCAGAAAAGTAACCTATCCTGAGCCAACAATGCGGGTTGCAGTTAAACCAACAAAAACCGGTGATGAAGAAAAACTAGGTTCCGGTTTACATCAGCTTGCTAAAGAAGATCCAACATTAATTGTTGATCACAATGCTGAACTCAAGCAATTGATAATTTCAGGTCAAGGTGAAGAACATTTGAACCGAGTAAAATATCTCGTTGAGCAACGTTTTAAAGTTGGTGTTGAGTTTATTGAGCCTCGCATTCCTTATCGTGAGACTATTACAAAACCGGTAAAAGTTCAGTATAAGCATAAAAAGCAATCGGGTGGAGCAGGGCAGTATGCAGAAGTTTATCTTCTGATTGAGCCTTGGACCGAAGGAATGGCTCCTCCGGCAGAGATGAACGTAAGGAATACTGAAGAAATCGAGCTTTCGTGGGGAGGTAAACTTGTATTCAACAATTGTATTGTTGGGGGAGTGATTGATACCCGTTTTATGCCTGCCATTCTCAAAGGTGTTATGGATAAGATGGAAAACGGTCCGCTTTCCGGATGCCGAGCCAGAGATATTCGTGTTTCTGTGTTTGATGGATCGATGCACTCGGTTGACTCAAACGAAGCTGCTTTCAAAACAGCCGCTTTGATGGCGTTTAAGGATGGATTCCTGAAAGCTGCTCCACAACTACTTGAGCCAATTTACGATCTTGAAGTTTTCGTACCGGCTGAGTATATGGGGGATGTGATGAGTGATCTTTCAACACGTAGAGGACAAATTATGGGAATGGATTCTGAGGGTAGTCTTCAGAAAATTACCGCACGGGTTCCTCTTTCTGAATTGAATAGATACACTACTCAATTGAAGTCCATGACGCAGGGAAGAGCTTCCCATCGTCGTTCGTTTGCTGATTACGCTCCTGTTCCGAGAGAGATTCAGGAGAAAGTCATGAAGGAAACGATGGCGACCGAAGAAGCTTAATTGTTTTCGAAAAAGCGATCATTCCGAAAAGTTGACTTTGAAACTTGAAGTAAGAAAGACATAAAATAATTGAATATTTTGATGTTATTTCTTTAGTAGGAATCTTAATTGGAGTGATTCAAAAAACATAATGTCAAAGCCTCTATTGTTTTGCAATAGGGGCTTTGTTGTTTTATTAGAGTTTTGAATATGCTTCAATCAACTTTCTTTTTTCTGCTGACCAATTGAGCTCGGATGCAGCTTTTTGGAGGTTCGTTCTAATCTGTTTGGTGTAATCGGAAGTTTCCAATTTTTCTAAAAACTCTACTCCGGTTTCAATGTTTTTTGCTGTTTTACCGATGTTGTATTCTGTGATGATTGCTTTGATTTCCGGTAAATCTGAGCCCAAAATGGGGAGTTCAGATTGGATGTACTCTGAAAGCTTATTCGGCAAGGAATAGTAGTAGCTTGGAGCAAGGGGCTCGATGTAGCACAAGCCAGCGTTTAAATAAGGTAGGATGGATACCAATTGATTACGATTTACTAAACCCGGGAGTAAGGTTCTTTCAGATAGATTTTTGGAGTTCACAAGATGTTTCAATTCATCAAGCATCGGACCATCCCCACAAATCACAGCACCCCAATCTTTTTTGGCTTCGAGTAGTTCGATGAGGAATCGGAGTCCGCGGCCTTCGCGGACAACTCCGTGGTAAAGGAGTAATCCATTGGTTGATTGTGCTAATTGTTGAACTTCCTTTGAAAGTGGTGTTTCAGACGGATTTAAATTGAACGGATCCGTGAAGTTTCTGACAACAGTTGGTTTTTCAGCGAGCGTGTACTTTTTTTGAAGAACATCTGCAATACTGCCACAAACCGTAATAACTATCTTGGCTCTCTTTATGTATCTACGCTCCAGAATTGACCACAAGAAACGGGTAAACCGACGATTATAGAGGCTGATGCTATCCAAATAAAGCTCATGGCTATCGTAAATCACCGGAATTTTTTTATCAGCGTAGAATCCGGCGGCGGTTAATCCATCTAAGTCGTGAGCATGGATGATGTCGTATTTTTCGGTTTTGATGACCTTCCCAAAAAAACGAATGACATCTATAAATTTCTTTTTGCCTTGCAGTACTTTTGGTTCAAATGGGATGAGTTTTGTCCCCTCATAAGATTCAGGTAGGTTGAATCCTACGCACGCACAGCGAACTTCATAACCGGCTTCAATTAGCGCTATAGCCTCACGATTCACGCGATTATCGTGGATGAAATCACTATGAACCAACATCAATACTTTCATGGTAGCAACGGTTGATGAACCATATTGGAGGATATTTTAGCTATAACTCAGCTTCGAGCTGTATCACATCCCTAAAAATCGAAAAAATATACTAAGCTGATGGAGTGGACGGAACCAAAGCCGGTCTCAAAGGGAACAAAAGCGTAATTGAACATGACCGGATCAATACTAATTCCGGCGCCCAAACTCCAATTTCTCGCAGTATTTCCGGTTCTGTAGCCACCTCTGATGGAAATCATATCGTACAATTGCGCATTAACTCCGAATGCAAAGTAATCACCTGATTGTATTAAGGTGCCTTCCCCGGTCAAATTATCTTCGTTAAGTGGAGCAACAAAATCAGCACTAAAATTAATTAGAACAGGGATTTCAGTCCCCGAAAAAGCAGAAAACTGAATCGCATTTAAATCAATTCCTGCTCTGAGTACGGTTGGAAGCTCAGAACGTTGATTCACCAATTCACCCATCTCGCCAATATTGTTGAGGGATGTTCCAATCCGTAATCTTTCATCCAGCAGGGTAGCAGTTATCCCCATATTAAACCCGTAACCGGATGCATTAGATTGGAAAAACTGTTCGTAAATGTAGCTTGCGGTAATCCCCGCAGAAAAAATTCCAAATTGGCGGGCATAGGCAGCTGATACCGCTAAATATCTGACATCAAACGAGCCTTCCGAAGGGCCGGGTGTGTTCCGAACGGTAATGTCATCAATGCCGGAGGTTAGAAAACCGAATCCAAAGGCGTCGTTCACACGACGTATGGAAGCTGATGCTTGCGTGTGCTGCGTGTCGCCAATCCAGAGGGTATGAGAGGCGCCGAGGCTTGATCGGCTGTTGAGCATCAAATTTGCGGGGTTGGTGAAGATGGCAGCCGAGCCAATCGGGACAGCCGTATGCGCTTCTGACAAGCTAAGCGAAAAAGCATTTGGTCCGATGGACAAAAATTGGAGTCCGGAGTTGTTCTGCGCTGTTGTACGTTCCGCGCTAAAAACAAGTAAGAGCACCATTAAAAGTGGGAAAAATGTGTTTTTCATAGAGTGAATCTAAGTCCAAAAACGTGCATGTAGGAAATTCCTTCGGGTTCACGAAGGAAGGTGTAGTCGATGGAAGGACTAAACCGAGTGTATGGTAAATGTAACGAAAAACCAAGAGATGGCAGATGGGTTTCCGTAATATTGTCTAAATCGTTGAATTGCCAGCCACCACGAAGGGTAATACGTTCATGAATTTCGTACGCTGAACCGATTCGAAGCATATTTTGAGAGGTACGGGTATCCTGCCGTTCGATTCGGATGGAAGGCCCACCGGTTTGACCAACCGTTTGGATGATGACCGGACTCTGTGAGCGTTGTTGCTGAATTTCGGCATCAGCGGAGATCAGAAGACCGGTTTCAAGGAAGTGATAGACGGCGCCAAACGTTATCCGAACCGGGAATTTATTCTCTGTGGTTCGTCCTTGCGTACCATATAGCTCTGAGGTTTCCCAATTGTAGGCGGAGAGCAGATCTCGGATAGAAAAACCGAAATGTAGCGATTCTGTTGCTTTAAAAAACGCACCGATGTCAATTCCGAAGCCTGTTTGACTGCTTACATCTCTGAAATAATCGGCATACAGTAACTTGGCGGTAAAACCAAGGCTGAAACGATCTGAAGTGCGTAATCCAAACGCTATGAAAAGGTTCATTTCATTGATGGAAAACGTTTCGGTTGGATTCCCGCTGACACTTCTTCCATCGAAATTACTTACACCACCGTGCTGTAAACCAATATTAATGCCGGCTTGAGGAGGCAGTTGAAACGCCGCATTGATTGAATTCAGGCTTCGGTCGAAACTCATTGCTGCTGTGGATAAATCAAACTGCGTATCCGTAACAAATGCCGCAAGGGCAGGATTGTAGTGAGCGTAGATTCCTTGCTGAGTTACAGCAGTGAGCGCATTCCCCATGCCCATTCCTCTTGCTCCAAAACCCATACGGTTGTATGCCCCGGCAAATCCCCCGTGTTGAGCCATTGAAAATTCAGTCCATAGCAAAAGAAAAGGGAGTAATAGAATGATAGGAGATAGAATCCGCTTTTGCATACGTCGGGAGTGTTGATTTTTTGTTCTTTGCATCATGACTTACTCCAATACCAAAATTTTTCCTCGAACGCTTCTATTTCCGACGTTCACCACGTAGAAAACAGCTCCATTAGCAACCAAGCGTCCGAATCCATCGGTTCCATCCCAAACGGCTTCGTAGGTTTGTCCGGCTGTGACCGATACATTTACATCCAATTCCCTAATGAGGTTCATCCCAAAATCATACAGTCGAATGGATGCATTGCCGGAAGCCGGGGCTTCAAATTTGATACGAGCCAATTCGTGCACTTGAGGTGAAAATGGATTTGGGTAGGCATAAGCATTCACGCTACGGGCATCAGGGAAAAATTGATTGCCTCCACGAAGTGGAAAATTGACCCGTGTAATTTGCCATGTTTGACCTAGGTCGTCACTTGAAGCCAATCCATCGGTTGTTCCGACCCAGATTCTGTCTGTCGTTTTAGCAAGGCTCAGATAGTTTGCTGATGCTTTTATAAACGTGTTCGGATTTGAAATCTGACGAATCTGATTCCATGAAGTACCGTTGTTACGACTAATAAATAATCCGTTATCGCCGGCGGCGTAAATAACTTCGCCATCAAATTCAACATCATAAATGCGTTCACCAACAAGGTGATGTCTGAAAGTCAATCCGCCATCCATAGTAGAAACAAGTCCTTGTTGATCGCCTGCCGTAGCAATCCAGTTGGTAATCCAAACGGTGTTGTCAAAAGGATTTTGATTGATGCGGATAACCCAATTTCCGAGAAGACTCGTTGAAGAGGCCGTACGACGGCTGTTTCTCCATCTGATACTATCGGTTGGTGCCGTCAAGGCATCCGGTGAAATATTCACGCCGCCCGCTGTGCCGGCCCATACATTATTTTGATGATCAATCATCACGGAAAAACCGAGGAAATTGTTGTCAATCCGAGGGTCAAAAACGAAGTCGTATGTGTCCTCAGGGCGTAGTTGAGTGATTCCACTTGGAGGAAGGAGGATGCGCTCCCATGTTTCACCAAAATCCAGACTTCTGCGAATCCCGGAAGCCCATCCCGCAAAAAAAACAGTCGAACCGCTAAACGTAACATCAAAAGGGGGCGATTGTTGGGGGACGATAATCGGGATGGAAGTAATACTCTGTCCACCGTAAAGGAAAGTGGTTTCGTCGCGGTCATCTAATGGAGGGGGGACGTAGTTCCAGGTGAGTCCGCCATCTGTGGAAGTATGGAATCCAAAACCGGTTTGAGGATTTCCGGCAGATTGGGGATCGTTGAATCCAAGACCGGCGAAAATAGTATCAGCTGCTAATGCGATGGAAAACATGCGCCCTTTACCCGAGGCGATAGAATCGGCGCCCTCTTGAAAGCGGAAGTCGAGTTCATTTCTGAAATTCAGCATCATCAAAGGGCCAACCCAAAGGGAGTCACCGAATGCGCCCATGTTTGAAACGCTGTTTTGACTCAATGAATTGAAATTTTCAGGTAACGTCGGGCCCGTAATCTGCGCAGAAGCAACTTGAAATGTGAAAAAGCAAAAGAGTAGAGAAAAGATGATTTTTTTCATTCCGGAAGCACAAAGGTCATGGTTGAGAAAAGAGTATCGCTGCTAACACTAAGCCTGTCAATGGCAAACGCTCTGATATCGTACACTTCAGGTTGATTGTTTGGGTTAATCTGAAATGTGATGGAATAGATATTGGCATTCCCCGGGGTGTCGTCGAGTTGCATTTGGAAAGAAGTGCCACCCAGTTGTACGCCTTGAGAATCAAACAAATCTAACAAAACCTGTTCTATATTTGCCTGTCCGTTAGGATGGATTACCGAAGCCTCAAATCGAATAGGAGTTGTGCCAGATGTGGGGATGGTTACAATTTCGGGATGGTTCAGGAACTCAAGAAATGGCGGCTGTGAAAGCGCGCCAACAATACGGACTTGCTGACTTAGCGTATTGCTGATGTTCCCGGTTGTACTTTCAGAAAATACAAAAAACTGATACTCGTTCAATTCCGTCGTTGAAGCTGACAGCTGAACTTCAGTTGTGTATGTATTGCCGGAAGTGAGTGTCATTCCTTGATTAAGCAGTACTTCATTATTTTTGAGATGAACGACTCTAACTATGGGATCATTGAATCCATCCAGGCGCTGCATATTTGCACGAACCAAAAAGTCGAACTCCCGAATTTCTTCTTCAGTAGCCGGTCCTATAATAATATCTGAAGGATTAATTTGAAGCTCACTTAAAAGTACCGGACTTGTTACAAGATTATTATTGCCTGCAGGAGAATCACATCCCACAAAAAAAACAATCAACACAGCAATACATAGAAGTGAACAAGAGGTTTGGTTGAGCCGGTGATGTGAAAATTCGTTGTTGCGTCTGTTTCCTGACACGTGTAGTCTGATTAAATGAAATGTTAAACTATAGATTATACACAAGTAATTAAGATAAGGTTTCAACAGGGGAGTTGAAAATGAAAGCTTTGGTGACTGATTTGAATGATTGACAAGTTATAAATGGGGCACATTGATAAAGTTCGTATGATTTTTATAATTTTTATTTTTACCCAACACGTGCAAAAAGTTAGAGACCAATTTCTTGAAACAATTAGATGATTAAGCTTAAATTCGGCGCGTTTTGATTAATCATTTTTGAATTGTAGTATTTGGTTGTCTATTCATCAGATTTGCCAAATATCCTTTTTGGTTCATTCAAATTAGCCTTAAATTATAAGATTATGATTATACCTATTGCTTCAGACCACGCCGGCTATCAAGCCAAAGAAAACGTAAAAAAAATACTTGAATCGCTCGGGCATCTTCCGGTCGATTATGGTACGCACACCGAAGACTCTGTAGATTATCCTGACTTCGCTAAATTGGTTTCCTCTGCCGTTTCGAATAAAGAATACGATAAAGGAATTTTGATTTGCGGATCCGGTCAGGGAATGTGTATCTCGGCAAATAAGTTTACAGGGGTGCGTGCAGCTCTCGTTTGGAATCCGGAAATTGCTGAACTTTCCGTGAAACACAACCATGCAAATGTCCTTTGTTTGCCGGGGAGATATCTCTCTGAAGATGAACTAAAGAACATTGTTGAAGCTTGGTTAAATGCTACCTTCGAAGGCGGACGCCATCAAAACCGAATTGAAAAAATCAACTGAACAACCTACTATGCTGAATTCAAGACTGAGCGAATTAGATCCCGAAGTATATAGCCTCATTGAAAAAGAGACCGAGAGGCAAAATAAAAATGCTGAAATGATTGCATCAGAGAACTTTACTTCTCGTGCTGTTATGGAAGCGGCAGGGTCAACACTGACTAACAAATATGCAGAAGGACTTCCATCGAAACGCTACTATGGTGGATGCAAATTTGTAGATGTTGTTGAAGACCTCGCACGTGATAGAGCAAAGTCGCTTTACCGCGCCGATTGGGTCAACGTACAGCCACACTCGGGTGCTCAGGCCAATGCGGCGGTTTATTTGGCTTTTATGAAACCCGGTGACAAGCTTCTTGGATTCGATTTATCGCACGGTGGACACTTAACACATGGCTCGCCTGTAAATTTCAGCGGAATTTTATATGAAGCACATTTTTATGGTGTCGAAAAAGAAACAGGGCGTCTCGATTATAACAAAATTCGCGAAAAAGCCAAGCAAGTAAAACCAAAAATGATCTCCATCGGGGCATCAGCGTATGCACGTGATTTCGATTATGAGAAATTTCGTGATATTGCAGATGAAGTTGGGGCGTTGCTTTGGATGGATATGGCGCACACTGCCGGTTTGATTGCCGCACGTTTGCTCAACGACCCGCTTCCGTGGTGCCATGTCGTAACGACAACTACACATAAGACGCTCAGAGGTCCGAGAGGTGGAATGATTTTGGTTGGGCGCGATACTGAAAATACCTTGGGCCTTGTAGCTCCGAAATCAGGCAGAGTGAAAAATTGGAGTGAGTTGTTAGACAGTGCTGTTTTCCCGGGAACGCAAGGCGGTCCGTTGATGCACATTATCGCGGCTAAAGCGGTGGCATTTGGCGAAGCGCTACAGCCATCCTTTAAGACCTATCAACAGCAGGTGATCAAAAATGCTCAGGCAATGGCGCAAACCTTTGTTGAATTAGGCTATAATTTGGTAAGTGGTGGAACTGATAACCACCTTGTATTGATTGATTTACGCAATAAAGGAATCACCGGAAAAACAGCCGAAGCCATTCTTGGAAACGCTGAAATTACCGTAAATAAAAACATGGTTCCATTTGATACGGAAAGCCCGTTTGTAACATCAGGAATCAGAATTGGTGCTCCTGCCATGACAACTCGTGGCATGGGAACGGAAGAATTCAGCTATCTCGCAAAACTTATTGACAAAGTGTTAAGCAATCCTAATGATGAAGCATTACACACACGAACCGCCGCTGAAGTTCAGACACTTTGTGAGCGTTTTCCGTTGTATGACTTTGTATCCATCCCCTGATTCACAAAAAAGCTAATTAGGCAGGTTTCATTCTTTGGTTGAGACAAAAGCAAGACAGATTATGGATAGGGAGATTCCACCTCCTAAGCCTCCTAAACTCAGTACCGGCGAAATGTCCTTTTTGGATCATTTGGAGGAGTTGAGATGGAGGATTATCAAAGGATTCATTGCAATTCTTGGTGGGGTGGTAATTGCGTTTATTTTCTCGGATTTTATCATTGATTACATTCTACTTGGTCCTGCTTACGCTGATTTTTTTGTGTATCGCTGGGTTGGCATTGATGCTGTTGATTTAGTACTCCAAAACAGAAGACTGCCGGGGCAGTTTTTTACGTATTGGGGAACCTTGCTCATCTCCGGATTTATTATTGGATCTCCGATTTTTATTTATCAACTGTGGTTGTTTATTGAACCGGCACTTGAAACCACCGAAAAGAAAAAAACACGCTTTACTGTGTTTATGATTATCATACTCTTTTTAGCCGGAGTTTCGTTTGGTTATTTGGTGTTAACGCCTTTTGCCGTGCAATTTTTTATGCAGTTTCAGATTTCGGATGCCGTTCGAAACGACATAGATATCAATGCTTATTTCTCCATTATATCGATGTGGGTCATTGCCTGTGGTATCATTTTTCAAATGCCTATGGTGAGTTATACTTTATCAAAAATTGGGCTTCTTACCCCTGATTTGATGATTAAATATCGAAAAGTTGCCATCGTAATGTGTTTCATTCTTGCTGCATTCATTACACCACCTGATCCGGTATCTCAGTTTTTGATTGCTATCCCTCTCTTATTTCTCTATCAATTCAGCATTTTCATAAGCCGGGTGGTAAATCGTAAGAGAGATAAAGAAATCTGGGGACCTGATGGTGCTCCGACGTAACCGAATCTGGTTGAAGCTTCCATCCCCCAAAAAAAGAATTTCATCCCATTTTACGCTCTAAAGTAGTTTCATTCATGAATACCAAACCACCAAAAGTATATGTCCACACCTTAGGGTGCTCTAAAAATCAGGTCGATTCTGAAGTTTTATTGGCACAATGCAAGGCGAATCAATTCAGCATCGCAAAAAAGCCGCAAGGTTCTGATGTGCTTGTGATTAACACCTGTGGATTCATTGAATCAGCCAAGCAGGAGTCGATTGATCACATTCTTGAGGGCGTGGAAATGAAACAATCGGGTAAAATCAGCAAGTTAGTGGTTATGGGATGTCTTTCGCATCGCTATGCGGATCAGTTGAAAGAGGAGATTCCTGAGGTGGACAGTTTTTTTGGCACGGAACACCTTCCCCAAATAATTGAATCATTAGGTGGAAAGTACAAATATGATTTGATTGGGGAGCGACAACTGACCACTCCAAAACATTTTGCGTATCTGAAAATTTCGGAAGGATGTGATAATCCGTGTTCGTTTTGTGCCATCCCGATTATGCGTGGCGGACATAAAACCAAACCGATTGATTTCATACTTAATGAAGCCACAAAACTGAAAAAAGGGGGAGTCAAAGAGCTAATTCTCATCGGTCAGGATTTGACGTATTACGGTCTCGATTTGTATGGTGAGCGTAAGTTAGACGAGCTTTTGCTCAGATTATCTGATATCGGTTTTGATTGGATTCGCTTGTTGTACGCTTATCCGGCGAAATTCCCGGTTTCAATTTTGCCAGTAATCCGTGAGCGCGAGAATATTTGCAATTATTTGGATATGCCGATTCAACATACCTCAACGGAAGTTCTGAAATCCATGAGGAGAGGGGTAACGGAGAATCGATTACGGGAATTGATTGGATTGATTCGGGATGAAGTCCCCGGAATCCGCCTTCGCACAACGCTCATTATCGGCTATCCGAACGAGACGCAGGTGGAATTCGACAAAATGATGCAATTTTTAAGAGATATCCGCTTCGATCGATTGGGAGTTTTTCCGTATTCCCAGGAAGATGATACCACCGCCTTCACTCTTGGCGATCCAATCTCCTACGATGAAAAAATGGATCGTGTTAAGCAAGTGATGGAGCTTCAGGAAGAAATTTCGATGGATCATAACATGGATTTGATTGGCTCCGAGATGAAAGTCTTAGTGGATCGGATTGAGGATGGTGTCGCGTATGGCCGTACGGAATACGATTGCCCGGAAGTAGATAACGAATTTGTGATTCAGGGAGCGACGGATGGATTTGATGTCAGCACGCTCAAAACCGGATCTTTTTACACCGCAGAAGTTACCGATGTGGAAGCATTCGATTTATTCGGGATTGTGAAATCAGCCGTTTAAGCGCGCTTATTCCTGAAAAAACGCTTGAGTAAATCGGAGCATTCTTCCTCAAGCACACTGTGAATGACCTCAATGGAATGATTCAGTTTTTCGGATGATGCCAGATTAAATAAGCTTCCACATGCGCCGGCTTTTGCATCCAAAGCACCAATTACCATACGATCAACACGTGACCAAACCAACGCGCCGGTGCACATCGTACAAGGTTCTAAGGTGACGTAGAGTGTGCAACCCGTTAGGAATTTGTTGTCGAGTGTTTCGCAAGCGGCAGAAATGGCAATCATCTCAGCGTGAGCAGTGGCATCTTTCAGCATTTCAACCTGATTATGTCCGCGACCGATAATCCGATTTTGGTACACAATCACCGCCCCAACAGGAACTTCATCCTTCTCGTACGCTAATTTGGCTTCTTCAAGTGCCTTTCTCATATACACTTGATGCTGACTCCATCCAAGCATCTGTTCTTCAAATGATTCCAATAGTGTATCCTAATTTCTGTTGTTCGTTTTAGTTAGAGAAAGTTAAGGGATTGATGGGAAAGAGTCTGAAATAAATCTCGGGAAAAGTGTATGATCATGCAAGAGTATCTGACTTTACTTTTTGTGCTATGATGTTACATCATTTTGAAATTTACATGCGTTTTATCAAGACTTTGTGCCCAAATAAGATGAATAATCAATATATTAGGCAAATCATAGAAACTTCAAAAACTGTAATATAAGCATGGATAATTTCGATAAAGAGACTCTATCGTTTCTGGAATCCAGAATACGTGATGTTAAGGATTTCCCTAAACCGGGCATTATTTTCAAGGATATTACCCCCTTGCTTCGTGATTCTGAGACCTTAAATATGACCCTCCGCCTTTTAGTGCGCCCATTTCTGAATGAAAAAGTAGAATTGGTGGTGGGATTAGAATCAAGAGGTTTTTTATTCGGTCCGGGGATAGCTATGAATTTACATGCAGGTTTTGTACCCATCAGAAAACCGAATAAACTTCCGTCTCAAACTGTATCGGCTACATATCAGCTTGAATACGGTGAGGACAAGGTGGAAATCCATGCAGATGCAATCATCAAGGGAAACCGAGTGATGATTCATGACGACTTAATTGCCACCGGCGGTACTGCCGCCGCCGCAACGGAATTGGTAGAACGTTTGGGTGGTGAAGTTGTGGGATATTCATTCCTAATCGAACTTGAAGCACTTGAAGGAAGAAAGAAGTTAAAGCAAGGCGTTCCATGTAAAGCTTTATTAACCTATTAAAAAAGATTTTTCTTGGGATATAATCTTTTTTACTTTCAATAGTTATATCATTGTTAATCAATTAGTATCGTGATCATAAAAACTCAAAAACACACTAAATCATCAGCTATGAAAGCTCTACTCAACTCACTATCTATACTCTTAATAGGTGTGGTTCTTACTGCCTGTGGTGGCAAGATGACGCTCACCAACGTTAATTTTGCAACACCTTTTGAAAAAGTCATGTCAATTAATGAAAACGGACAAGTTGCCGATCAGCGCTCCGGACTCACATTCAACGTTGTGCAAATGTTAACTAAAGAGAATATATCTCTTCAGGATGCCATTGGTAGCAACGTACATGTTATTCGTAATCAACAGGGGTTTTATTTTGTAACGGCAACAGGATTCAAATATGTTTATGTAATGGAGTCTGCTGAAAGTTCACTTAAAACGGTGAATACGATAAAGATTTCCGATGCAGGACTCCAAAGTCCGGCGTTTAATCAACGTAATCAATACATTCAACTTATCGACAGTGGCCGTGCATTTAATCTTACCAGAAACGGCATTCAATAAACCCTCAATCACTTAACGCAAAAATGCTATGAACATAAAAACACTATCTACACTCGCATGGTTTGCCTTATTTGCAGTAGGGTTTTCCGGAGTTACTCAAGCGCAGTTTCAATCTGATCTTCAGATTGTAAGAAATTACCAAAGTGAATATCAGGCGATTTTTAATGAAGTTAAAGGATTGAATTCTGTTGATCAGGCTCAACAGCTCATTCAGAGAATAAACCGATTAAATAACGAATTTGGTGAGCACAGAGAGCTCATTAATCGCTTCATTCATCCTGAAGATTTTGACGGACAAGTATTCGCTCTTCGCGAAGTTGCAGATGCGTCAAGAAGAAATCTTCAACTTCTTGCCGATAGAGATGCTGAGATTGCTGGCTTAAATACACGTATTAGTGAATTATCCTCAAGATTAGATCGGTTCAGAGTTTCAAGTGATTCACTTCAACAAGCGCTCGACCGCATGACAAGAGATCGAAATGCTAATGCCGCTATGGTTCGGAATCTAAGAAATCAGTTAAATCAGTATGATAACTTCATTCTTGGTTTGGTTGACTCACTATTTGTTGCTTACGATAATCTTGATCTTACTTCATTATCACCATCAGAACGTCGAGAATTTGCCTTGCGCGCAGATAAAGATAATGTTGTAGGGCACATTGGTCGTGTCATCGAAAATAACATTGCATTTATTGACACGCATTCACAGCTTTCCAGTACAGATTTGCTTAAAATGAAAGCTACACACGCTGAATTCAGAACATCGTGGCATAATTTAGGGGGAAAACTTGCATCCCTTTACGAGAATGAGCGTGAACGAGAAACAAAGATTCAGGAAGTTTCCGGTAATATCGAAATATGGGGAAACAGACTGAACCAAGCATTATGGAGATCACTCAATGCTTCAATTCAGGTTAGAGGAATTGAACTATCAGGCTTTTCTTCGCCATCATCTTTTTATAATGCACTTATCACTTACATTGACGATTCTATTGAGCGTGTAACAGTAAATGGTGGAAGCGAAGATGAGTTAGAGCGTTATGAGAACTTTGCGGCGATGTGGCACAATGACATCAAGTCAAATTGGCAAGAATTTTTGATTGATGGAGGAATTCTTTCTTTCCAAAATATTGCAACCATCGATCGTAAGCTTACTGAGTGGAATGTAGCTGCGCAACCGGTTGGATTTAACTGGCTCATTATTGTTGCACTACTCGGTTTATTAGTGCTCATTTTGATTGTGATCATGATTACCAGATCAAAAGGTGACAATAAACCGGCACCAGTTTCGGCTTAAAGAATTTGCCACATTTAAAGAGCTGCGATTATTTCCCATAATCGTGGCTCTTTTTTTTGGTTAAAATGAACAAAAAGGTCAGTTTGTCGGTTAATAATTCGTGTTAATTAGCAACTAAACTTTGATTTCTATGAATACTCCAACACTTGAATTTGCGACAGTACTTAGAAAAACAGCAAAAAGACTTGAACAAGGTGCAGATTATAATTGGTGCCACATGGGGCGTTGCAACTGTGGACATATTGCGCAAACAGTAACTTCTTTGTCACCGGCCAAAATACATGAAATGGCATTGTTAAAGTCCGGTGATTGGAGAGATCAAAGTATCGAACATTGTACAAGTACAGGTTACACCATCGATCATATCATCGAGACCATTTTGAGTTTTGGATTAACACGCCAAGACCTTGCACATATCGAAAGACTTTCCGATAATAGAGTGTTAAATCGTATGGATGTCGAGCGCAGAATACACCTAGATTACCGTAACAGAGAAGATGTTATTCATTACATGAGGACATGGGCTAACTTAATTGAGGAAACCTTACTCGAATCGGTAGAAATTCAAGAAACACTGCTCGAAGACACCATTAACGAGGAACCCAAAACTCAAAAACAACCTGTGCTTGTCTGATTTAATCTGGCATCCATTCACACCACTAAAAGATGCACCTGAGCCACTAAAAGTAATCCATGGCAAGGGAGCAGAAGTTACCCTTGAAAATGGCAAGGTATTAATAGATGCTATCTCTTCGTGGTGGGTGAATATTCATGGTCATGCTCAACCGCTGATTTCAAAGGCTATTTTAGATCAGTCCCTCAAAATTGAGCATGTAATTTTTGCAGGATTTACACATGAACCGGCAGAAATATTGGCTAAAAATCTCACATCAGTTCTCCCTTCCTCACTCAATCGTATTTTTTTCTCAGATAATGGCTCAACTGCTGTTGAAGTGGCGTTGAAAATGGCGGTTCAGTACTACTTCAATCAAAATCAGTCGAGAACCACTTTTTTAGCCTTTGAAGGAGCCTACCACGGCGATACGTTTGGGGCAATGGCTGCCGCCTCACGATCAACTTTCTCTGAGCCGTTTGATGGGATGCTTTTCAATACACATTTTGTTCCGTATCCGGAAACCTGGATCGGCGATGCAACGATTGAAGCACGCGAGAAAGAAATTTTAGATCAGATCGAAAGCATACTTGCCGAGCAGAAAGAACATGTGGCAGGAGTCATTATTGAGCCACTTGTTCAAGGAGCCGGGGGGATGCGGATGTGTCGGCCATCTTTCCTCCAGCAACTCGAAAAGTTGTGTAGAATACACGAAGTACTACTCATTTTTGATGAAGTGATGACCGGTTTCGGCAGGACAGGCGATTATTTTGCATGTCTCAGAGCGGAAGTCACACCTGATATAATATGCCTTTCAAAAGGAATTACCGGGGGATTTCTTCCACTTGCTGTAACGGTTACCTCTCAGAAAATTCAAGATGCTTTTAGGGGGGATGATATCCGTTACACGTTCTGGCATGGACACTCTTATACGGCAAATCCACTTGGATGCGCTGCTGCAAACGCGTCATTTGAATTACTCACCACACAGCAGAAGTTCAGAAAGCTCGAAATTATGCAAGCCGAGTATGAATCGTTTCTCTCTGAAATTGAAGGAATCGAAAAAGTGAGACGCTGTGGTACCATTATGGCGTTCGATCTAAAAGCAGATGGTGATACAGGATACTTTAACCCCATTGCAAGTAATCTAAAGCAAGTTTTTCCACAGCATGGAGTTTTGTTGCGTCCACTTGGAAACGTGGTGTATGTGATGCCGCCTTACTGCATTACCGAGATACAGCTTCAAAAAGTGTACGATACGATAAAGTCCGTTTTATCAAACGCCCAATGCTGATACAGGAACTGTCCTTGCGGTTACTGAGGACAGGGCATTTCGAAGCAACTGAAGCATTTCCATGAACTTGTCGTTTGATTCTTCAAGTAATGTAACTCTGATTCCGGGTACATCGCAGTTAAATCCACTAAGCGGTACCGCACAAATCCCAAAACCGGCTAACATGTAATACACAAATTTCAAGTCGGCTTTGTCATCCTCCTTAATCCAAGAATTGAACAGCTCAAGTCGTTGAGGACTAAAAAGTTCAACCGGTAAGGGAACTTCAAACAAATCCGGTTCAAAATGGATGATTGCATAAAATGCGCCGCCACCGCCTGTACAGGTCACGCCGGGAATTTCATCTAAAATGTTGCGTAAGGTCTTCATTTTACGCCCGATTTTCTCGCATCGGCCATCAAGTAATTGTTGATATTCAGGATGCGTCATGATTTCAGGTATGACTAGCTGAGGGAGCGTCGTACTACACACTTCACTCATTTTGCATTGATCTAATTTTTCACAAAATGAAGCGAAATCAGCATCTTTATCGCGGTTGTAGTATTCAAGCCACCCGCAACGACTTCCCGGCCAAGGAATTTCCTTCGAAATACCTTTCATTGCAATTCCGGGTACATCCCCAATCACTTGTGAAAGGCGTGTCATTGTACCTTCATATACAAGATTTTCATAGATTTCATCAGCAATCAAAAACAAGCCGAACTCATCAGCTATCCTCACAAATCCTTCTAAAATTTCTTTGGAATACACAGTTCCTGTAGGATTGTCGGGATTGATAATCAAAATCCCGGTAATTTCAGGATGCTGTTCTACCAGCATTCGAACCTCTTCGAGGTCCGGCATCCAATTATTTTCGGGATGTAGTGTATAGGAAAGGGGTTCCATTTTAATCCGGCTTCGCTCTGCACTGCTGTGAGCAGGATACGTTGGCGAAGGAATCAAAATTCGGTTTATTGGATCGATTTGGCTGTAAACACGGGCAATAGCATCCCCCAAACCATTAAAAAAAGTGATGTCACTTGTGGATATGGTTATTCCGCCCCGTTTGTTGGTAAGTTCAGCTAGAAACTTTCTGGTAATCGGTGAACCTTTTGATTCACAGTAGGCGTAGCTTGCATCTTCACCGGCTTTATTCGAAATGGTATCTTTAATCCAAACAGGTAATTGAACGCCTTTTTGGATTGGATCCCCAATATTCTCCCAATACACAGGGAGACCGAGGGCTTCCATTTCATATCCTTTTGATACGATTTCTCTGATACGATAGCTGATTTTCGGGCTATTCGGGGCTAAAATAGGTTGACGCATGGGTAATGTAGAGTACTATGAAGGTCTGACGGATTGAATTTCTAATAGTTTTGATGTTGCTCTGCTTTTTAATTGCTCAAAAAGGGTGGCATCAATTTCGCCGGTTGTAAATCTGAGATATAACCAAACCAAATAGGTTGCCATAACATCTTCGTAGCAATAATGCTCGATGGCGGCAAGTTTTTCTTCTCTAAACATTGCAAGGACTTCATTTCCTTCGCCTGTTTGTTTAAAAGGGATGTTCAATAACATGCCAAGATGCTTCAGTTTTGGCCATGAACTTGCGCCGTAATTGCTGAATTCATCAACCAAGTCAATATTTTGTGCACTGTATCTGTAACGGATATCTTTGTGATTCATTCTCCTTGGAAGCTGAAGTCCGTGTTTCATACACCGGTAGGTGACCAATGGAAGGTCGAATCCGCGACCATTATGATGAATTAAGCCATAATCTTTATAAAGCGTAAGGGCATGAATTAGCTCGGTTAATCCTTCTTTCTCATCATGTCCGCTCCATGAAACCTTGTTTCTGGGTTCTCCGGTGTTTTCAATCCAAAGTCCAACCCATGAAACCACTCGGTGATACATTGGAGGAAGGAATCCGCTTTTGTTTTTAGCCAATTCTTCGGCTGCCATTTCTAAAAGAGCATCTTCTTCGAGGTCTGGTTGGTCGAGTACATGACGGACAAACTCGAAATCGGGTACAGTTTCCACATCGAATACGAAGTACATATCATTCCTTAGTTACGTGCATACTTAAGCTGAGCCGCTTGGAAGATTTCATCAACCTGCTTCATGTTTTTGGCTTCTTTCAGCTTGTTTACGGTTTTCTTAGAGCTCAGCATTCGGGCAAGATTCGCTAAAATATTAAGATTGCGTTGAGTAGTTGTATGGGGCGGGGTTACTAATACGAAAATCAAGTTCACTTTCTCTTTAATCCCCGGATAATCGATTCCGGAGGAGCTTATCCCCATAAATAAAGTTGCTTCATTAATAGTATTTGATCGAGTTTTAGTTAACACAACACACGGCAATTCACCCGGTAGATTATCTGTATCCGTGTTGATGAGCTCTTCAGTTAGACGCTTCAACTCAATAGGGTTATCTCGAAACTTTTTATACATCATCGATTTAAGCGCTTCATGTGCACTTACATCATTCAACTCAAAATTCACATGCTCTGTACTGATATGTGGTATGATGGATGAACGCTCGAATCGGATGCTATGCGTGGTAATTTCCTCTTGTTGCTGTTCAGATGGATAGACAGTAATGGAATTCACCTTTGGGAAGTTTTGAGCAATAATTCTAGGTAAACGTTCCAAGTTTGGCTCCCATGAAACAGTCCCTTTTCTTGTACTTAGGAGAACTAAAAGATCATCGTCTTTAAACTCGACCCTATCATCCTTCAATAAGTCAGCCCAATCATTGAGTAATAGATATTCAGCTTCAATCTCCGGGTCCTTTTTCTCGATCAAATCTTTGATGATATTCTGATTGTTCCGTGTACGAATTACCAATAATTCCGCACCAATTTGTAGTACAAGGTTTTTGATGGTGTTTATGGCTCCAATAAATCCCGGCTCTCTATCGAGATAAGGGGGAATCATAAGCACTACACGTTGTGTGGTATTAATCGGATGGTCGGTTTTACATACCAATACCATTTGCTGCGTTTGATCTAAAAGCTGATCAAGGATGGAGCCAAAAATACGTTGTTGCGTAGTAATTTGACCATTCCACCCGATAACAACATGTGTTACACGTAACTCTTTGGTAGCGCGAAGTACACCATTAGCGATATTCATGTCAACGCGAGTGGTAGGGAGTACAGGGACCTCAGCAGCAGCGGCATGAACTACGGCATGGCTCAACATTTTCTCACTTTGTGCTACTTGTTCGGCAACATTGTCAGAATCGCGAGCAACAGTAAGTGGGAAAAGTGGCTCATCTGACTTTTTATGTTTGATAATCATGGCAATATCCATGAGTGCCTCAGCGGTAGCGGGATTTGCAAGAGGAACCAAAATTCTCTCCGGAGCATCGCCCGCATTGTAAGGTTGTTTAGCATCATTGATGGCAACCTTACGACCAAACCGCTCAACTACAGCAGGTCCTATTACACATGTTATGAGAATCATAATAACGACTGCATTCACCGAAGTTTGTGAAAACAATCCAATTTCAAAAGCAACAAGGGTAACGGCAAGCGTAGCCGCAGCCTGTGGGATGGTCAACCCGGCTACCGTCCATCCTTCATCAGCGGTGAAGCCATAAATCCATTGGGAGAGTTTACTTGCAAATCCTTTACCAAGTACAACCAAGCCTGTGAAGAAAAGTGCCTGCGCCCAGACTTCAAAACTTTCAACCATCACTCGGACATCAACGAGCATACCGACTGAAATCAAGAAAAACGGGATAAAGTATGCATCCCCGACAAACTGAACCCGGCTCATTAAAGTGCTTGATTCCGGTACGAGCTTGTTTAGGGTAAGTCCGGCAAGAAACGCACCTATAATTGGAGCTAAACCCACGCTTTCAGCTAAAAACGCTGTAATGAAGAGTAAGGCAACAATAAAAACATATTCGTTATTAGTCTGATTTTTAATGTTACGAAAATACCAAGCCCCAAGTCGTGGAAGTCCAAAAACTACGGCGAGTGTATATACAATTACTAAGCCGGCAAAGGTGAGCCAAAAAGTAACACCGGTTGCGTCAGAAAGTGAGTTTGCAACAATAGCGAGAATAGTAAGAGAAAGTACATCTGTTACTATCGTTCCCCCCATAGCCATAGTAACGGCAGTGTTTTTGGTAATTCCGATTCGGTTTGCAATAGGATAGGCAAGAAGCGTGTGCGAACCAACGATAGAACCCAAAAGAAGAGAAGAGGCTAAATCAAAATCAAGGAGGTATAGGCCTACCGGGATGGCAGATAATTGAGGGATAAAGAAGGATATAAGCCCAAATACGATACTTTTATTTCGGTTTTTTTCGAATTTGTTGAGGTCTATACTCAACCCTGCCATAAACATGAGGTAAAGCAAACCCACTGTTCCCAGCAAAATGATGGTGTCATCACGCTCAAGAATACCGAGTACACTTGGCCCAACCAAGGTTCCGGCAAGAATAGTACCGACCAATCCGGGAATTTTTAAACGTTTTATGAGCATCGGTGCTAACAAAATGATAAGCATCACGATGGCAAAAATTAAAACGGGATCGTTTATAGGGAAATTGAAAAAAGATTCTAACAAATGAAAAAGGAGTTATGGTATAATAATCACAGCAACTTAATAAGCTGTAAGATAGCGTTATTTTAGCTGTTTTCATTGAGGAAGCTTTAAATCGAAGAAAAAAAGTAGAATCAGAAAAAAAGTTAAAAACCGGTGACAGGATGTTGTCACACCGCTGGTTTAACTTTGAATTAAACCTAAACAAAACGGAGTAAATTTATGACAACTGCATTAAAACTTAACTTTGATTATCCTGTTCTTCAGCCTGTTCAACTTAATCGTTTTGATAAAAGAACTACTGAAATCATTGAACTATTGGGCTGGCAAGAGTTGCCTGACAGACTTATTGAAGTCATTGAGGCAGACTTAATCGGATTTCATGATGAATTAACCGGAAGATATTGCACCAATGATGCAGGAGTTAGAAATCGCAGAAGAACAGTAAGGTATTGGATTGATAACTACTTAAATGGTATCTGCACCTACGATACAGCAATACAGATGCTCAAAATAAACATTTGAATTTATAAACTACTTCTTGACTAAGCGACTGTAGCTCAGAGTATATTTAAACTCATATATCGGGGTGGAGCAGTTGGTAGCTTGTCGGGCTCATATCCGCCGGTAGGCGGACGCATGTAGGAATCCTGCCCCCACCACTTTAAAGGACTAACTTTGAGAAAACGGAGTGGGATTTTATTAATCCCTAATTTGTTTATTGACTAGAAGCGATTTATGCCGTCTAATATAAATCTTATTGCGGGGGGGGAGCAGTTGGTAGCTCGTCGGGCTCATATCCGCCGGTAGGCGGACGCATGTAGGAATCCTGCCCCCGCCACTTTAAAGGACTAATTTTGCGAAAGCGGAGTGAGTTTTTATTAATTCCTAATTTGTTTATTGACTGGAAACGATTTATGCCGTCTAATACAAATCTTATTGTGGTGTGGAGCAGTTGGTAGCCCGTAGGACTCATATCCGCCGGTAGGCGGACGCATGTAGGAATCCTGCCCCCGCCACTTTAAAGGACTAATTTTGAGAAAACGGAGTGGGATTTTATTAATCCCTAATTTGTTTATTGACTAGAAGCGATTTATGCCGTCTAATATAAATCTTATTGCGGGGTGGAGCAGTTGGTAGCTCGTCGGGCTCATATCCGCCGGTAGGCGGACGCATGTAGGAATCCTGCCCCCACCACTTTAAAGGACTAACTTTGAGAAAACGGAGTGAGATTTTATTAATCCCTAATTTGTTTATTGACTAGAAGCGATTTATGCCGTCTAATACAAATCTTATTGTGGTGTGGAGCAGTTGGTAGCCCGTAGGACTCATATCCGCCGGTAGGCGGACGCATGTACGAATCCTGCCCCCGCCATTTTAAAGGACTAATTTTGAGAAAACGGAGTGGGATTTTATTAATCCCTAATTTTTTTATTGACTAGAAGCGATTTATACCGTATATTAAAAATCTTATTGCGGGGTGGAGCAGTTGGTAGCTCGTCGGGCTCATAACCCGAAGGCCGCAGGTTCGAATCCTGCCCCCGCCACTACAAGGACTAATTTCGCAAGAGCGGAGTTAGTCCTTTTTTTTGTAAAGTTAGTCTTGAATGGATTAGCTCGTCGGACTCTTATCCGCCGGTAGGCGGACGCAGGTTCGAATCCTGTCCCCAGCTGATTATCTTTAGAGATAGTCAGTCTTTTTTGGGTAACTCATTAGGTTCGAGTTTGGTGAGAAAGAAACAACACTATAACTATTTGAGTTTAGTTATGAACGAGCAAATTCAAGTAATTGGGAAATGTCACCTCGATCGGCCAATCTTATTGCTTCAATATAAATATCTCTCATGTCGCTTCTGCGAGATAATTCTCTAGCTCCCCAGCTAAAAAGAGGTTTGTTAAAAACCTTTTCAATAATTATGTCAGCCATAATTCTACTATGACGACCGTTGCCGTTAGGAAAGCAATGTATGGAAACTAAACGATGTTTAAATCGGATAGCTATTTCATCATGGCTGTAAGTGCCATGCATTATCCAGTATAATGTATCTTCACATAAGTTTTTTAAAAAAACCGGAATTTGCCATTTATCTACTCCAATATTCTTGTTCGTCAACCTAAAATTTCCAGCCCAACTCCAAACATTACCATACATCCTTTTATGTAGACTACGGATAAAGCTTTCATTCAAGATATTTTCAGCTTTGAATCTTTTACCTATAATCCATTGTAATGCTTCTTCAATATTGAGTTGTTCAAACTCGTCTAGTTCGCCCCGAGTAGTTACTGTCGATATTAGTAACCCTTCTCTTTCTTCATCTTCTAAGGGAGTTTGCCCATCTTCATAATCTAAATTTAATCCCATAATGTTTTCGGTATTTCGTGCTTTAGAATAGCTGTACGTTCTTGAATTGCCTTCTTAATTCGATCATTTGAGTTCTCTTGGTCTTCTAATTTCATATTGTTCGAAGTACGAAGTACAATTTGTTTCGCTAATTCGGAAGACTTTTTTTCAATATGCTTCTCAAGCGTGCCTGCTATGGGAACAAATCCATATACGAGTTCCATATCCATGGCTTTGGCCGCCTCGCGTAACGATTTTAATGTAATTGCTCCTTCTGCTTCACGCAATTCCATTTCTTTGACACCCTGCTTGGTAATTGATAATTTATTAGCCAATTGCTGTAAAGTCATTCCTAATGCCATGCGAATTGCTCTAATCCATCCCGAAGAAGGGGTTGGATATCTTTTAGCTTCAGTAAATGATGATATTCTCTTATCAATTTGCTGTATTTGTAGTTTTCTTTTATTCATAATGTAAAGTTATTACATGACTATTAGCATCTAAAAGTAAATTAATATATTGATAATATCAATAGTAAAGTCAATGTATAACATTACAGATTTGTTCGACAATATCATGTATGAGAGGATATTCTATACCCATTTATGGGCTTACGAACAGTAATTTTCCCCGATATACTAAAACTAGACGAATTAGGTAAACCCAAAGTCTTTTTAAAAATCTCAATTGATGATAGTAAATAAAGTATTATAACTGAACATTCATGACTATCCTATAATCCATTTCCCATAAACATTTAAAATTTTTCCCCATGACCTTTTCCTGCAAAAGCCCTATCATTCGGGATTAGATTAAGGATCAAATTTTGGTTGAATCAGCATTGGAATGAGTAAAACGGAAACGCCTCTGATGAGGCAGTATAATCAGATAAAACAGAAATATCCGGGCACAATTTTGTTGTTTCGGGTGGGGGATTTCTATGAGACGTTTGCTGATGATGCCGTGCTGATTAGTAAAGAACTTGGAATTACACTCACCAAGCGAAACAACGGGGGTGATATGACGCCTCTTGCCGGTTTTCCACATCACTCGCTTGATACCTATTTGCCCCGTTTAGTGAAGCGTGGTCACCGTGTTGCCGTTTGTGATCAGACGGAAGATCCTGCCGAGGCTAAGGCACAAAAGAAAAAAATTGTTGACCGTGAAGTGACTGAAATTGTGACTCCCGGTGTAAATATGAGCGAAAAATTGCTCGAGCATAAGCGAAATAACTATGCTTGTGCTATTCATTGGAGTGGAAGTACGGTCGGGTTAGCGTTTTCGGATATTTCAACCGGTGAATTTGCACTTTCTCAGATTAGTGAGCAGGAACTTCATTCGTTTTTACAAGTGATTGCTCCGAACGAGGTCTTGGTTTCCAAGAAAGTAAAAACCGAACTCCCAGAATGGCTAAATCAATTTGTGATTACGCTACAAGAAGAGTGGATTTACGACTATGATTACAGCTACAACCTGCTTGTTGATCACTTCAAAACGCACTCGCTGAAAGGATTTGGAGTCGATGAACTCAACGTTTCGATTGTAGCGGCAGGAGCGTTATTGCATTATGTGAGGGAAAATCAACGAGCCGCTTTGTCGCATATCCGGAAACTATATGCCTTCGAAAATTCCGGCTATATGATGCTTGATGCATCCACAAAACGGAATTTAGAGTTGATTTCAACGATGCAGGAAGGGGGAAGCGATGGCTCCCTCATTTCTATTTTAGATGAAACCTGCACCTCGATGGGCGCACGTGAGTTGAGGAAATGGATTATGCGTCCGCTCAAGAAACTCCAACCCATCAGGCGGCGACTCAATGCGGTTGAAATGCTCAACATCAATCATGAATTGAGATCAGCGCTTCGGGAAGAGTTGGAGCAGGTCGGCGATTTGGAGCGACTTATCTCCAGAGTTTGTGTCGGCAGAGCCAATGCGCGTGATTTACAACTTCTGCGCCTTTCCTTAGAACGCATCACTCCCATCAAAGCTTTGTTGCAGCAATCGGAAGATCCGTTGGTTGTTGAACTTCGAAATGAGTTGAGCACCCTCATCCCCCTACAAGAAAAAATACGCGAGGCTATCGTTTCGGATCCACCGGCGGGAATCAGAGACGGGGGTATTATTAAGGAAGGATATTCCGAGGAGTTAGAGGAAATCAGAGATATTGCGCGAAACGGCAAGCGCTATTTGACGGGAATTCAACAGGATTTAATCCAAAAAACAGGGATAAATTCGCTGAAGCTTGGGTATAACAAGGTATTTGGGTATTACATCGAGGTTACGAATGTGCATAAAGATAAAGTGCTCGATACGTTTATCCGAAAGCAAACGCTTGTAAATGCAGAGCGTTACATCACGCCTGAGCTAAAAGAAGTTGAGGAAAAAATTCTTTCAGCCGAGGAGCGAATGCAGAGTCTTGAGTTGGAGCTTTTTGAAGAGGTCCGTATGTATGCCGCAGAGTTTGCTGAGGAAATTCAGGCGAATGCGCATGCTTTAGCGTTGCTTGATTGCCTCCAAAGTTTGGCGGAGACGGCGTTTCAATACAATTACTGCAAGCCTGTGGTGGATGATGCGCAGCTTATAAGTATAACGGCAGGCCGACATCCCGTGGTGGAGCGTACCTTGCCAATGGGCGAGCCGTTTATCCCGAACGATATCCATCTTGATACCGAAAATGAGCAGATTATGATCATCACCGGACCGAATATGGCCGGAAAGAGTATCATTCTGCGCCAAACCGGATTGATTGTGCTGATGGCACAAATCGGAAGTTTTGTCCCTGCAGAGGCAGCAAAAATCGGGATGGTCGATAAAATCTTTACCCGTGTTGGCGCATCGGATAATCTCGCCGCCGGGGAAAGTACCTTTCTCGTCGAAATGAACGAAGCTGCAAATATTCTGAACAATGCTACGGGACAGTAACTCATTTTATTGGATGAAGTGGGAAGAGGAACAAGCACGTTTGATGGGTTGAGCATCGCTTGGTCGTTGGCGGAATATTTGCATAATCAGCCGTCGGTTGCGGCACGAACCCTTTTCGCAACGCATTATCATGAATTAAACGAACTTGAATCGCTGTATGATCGCATTGTGAACTATAATGTTCAGGTGAAGGAGCATGAAGGACGCGTCATTTTCATGCGGAAATTAGTGAAGGGTGGAGCGGATCATAGTTATGGGATTCAGGTTGCGGCAATGGCCGGATTGCCAAATTTAGTGATTGAACGTGCTCGCGAGATTTTGAACAATCTTGAACAGCACAGCCTTGATATCACCAACAAAAACGGCACACTCGAAGGCGGACCGGTTGAGTCAGCCAAAAAACAGAAAGCCGGAAAAGGACTCTCAGATCGGATTCAGCCACAGGAGCGACTTCCACAATTATCATTATTTGGGATGGAAACTGACCCCAACACCCAGCTCATGAAAGATAAAGTCCAAGCCTGCGACCCCAACCGCATGACCCCACTCGAAGCCCTCATGTTCCTCACCGAGTTGAAACGATTGGTGAAGTAATCAACTGCGAAGTCACAAGAAGGATGGCACGCACGCATCCTCGGGCTGAATATCTCAGAGTATATAGAGGGGGAGGGAAGTATTTCGTAACCCACGGCTTCACCATGGGTTACACTTTCTTCCGCACCGATGGTGCTTTCTCAGCCTGCAAACGAATATCCCTTTGTTTCTACAATCAATTTGTTCCCGGCACCTCCCACTTCACAGAACTTCCCCTCAACTCCTCAACCTCTCAACTTCTAAACGCTATTTATAGAAAAGACACAAACAAACTTTCACCTTTCACCTTTCACCTTTCACCTCCCTACATTCCTCAACTATTTTTCAAGGTTTTCTGCAATACGAGCATTATTTTTAGGAAATATCTCATTCAACCATTCAGACTTGCTTAAACTTCATAGATCATGGCTCAATTCAAAGACTATCTCGAAATTATTGTTGAAAACGATTCACTTACAGCAGAGGAAGCCGAAGATGCTTTGCGCAAGATAATCTCAGGGGAAGTCAGTGAGGCTGAGGTAGCGGCTTTTTTATTCGGGATGCGTCAAAAAGGCGAGACTATAGAGGAGCTAACCTCTTTCGTTAAAGTGATGCGTGAAGTAGCTGTGAAAGTGGATGTAGATACAGCCAATGCCGTTGATTTATGTGGAACAGGCGGCGATGCATCCGGTACATTCAATATTTCAACAGCGGCTATGTTTGTCGTAGCCGGTGCCGGGATTCCGGTGTTAAAGCACGGCAACAGAAGTATTTCGAGCAAATCAGGTAGTGCTGATGTTTTGCAGAGCTTGGGAATTAAATACGATTTAAATGCTTCAGCCGTAGAAGAGTGCTTCAAGCAAACCGGCATGGCCTTTATGTTCGCCCCACTTTTTCATCCTGCCATGAAATATGTGATGCCGGCTCGTAAAAGCTTGCGCATTCGCACTTTCTTCAACATTCTTGGACCCTTGATGAATCCGGCTGGCGTGAAGCGTCAGGTTGTTGGTGCATACAATCAGGAAACTGCCGAGAAGTGTATCAACATCCTATCTAATCTCGATACCGAACAAGCAATTTCGGTGTATTCTTTTGATGGATTGGATGAATTTACCACTACCGATAAAGCTTATGTCTATCGCTATAAAAAAGGTGGATCGGTTTCAGCAACTTCAATGGATGCGCAAGATTTCGGTTTCAAACGTGCTTCGGCTATGGAACTAATGGGAGGTGATAGTACGGTTAATGCTGAGATTATTACGAATATTCTTTCATCAAAAGCAACACGAGCTCAGACAGATATCGTGGTTTTGAATGCAGCATTTGCGATTTTAGTATCCGGAAGGATTACGGAGATAGAAAACGCACTTCAATTAGCAAAGGATAGTATCCGTTCTGGGAATGCATTCAAAAAATTAAAGGAATTTGCAGATTGTACACACGATTTGGCAAATTAAATACGAATAAGTTGCGTTTAATTCACAAATCAGAACCATCCATTAAAAACTGAATTTGAAAATCCGGCTATGAAAACCCTTGACGACCTGATTACCCCAAAGCAAACTATTTTGGATAAAATAGTTGAGCAGACTAAAGAAGATCTCATCAAGAGAAAGAAAAAGATTACTTCCGTAGATTTCAGAGGTTTTGAAGTCTATAATCAAAAGCGGAAAAACTTCAAAGCAGGGTTAAAAAAGTACAATGACGTCAAAATTATTGCAGAGATAAAAAAAGCATCTCCTTCAAAAGGAATTATCAGAGCTGATTTTAACCCGTTGAAAATAGCTGAACAGTATCAAGATGCCGGTGCGGCCGCATTATCAATTTTAACGGAGCCTTTTTTCTTTCAGGGAAGTTTAGAATATTTAGTTGAAGTCCGTCGAAGATTTGATCTGCCTTTGCTAAGGAAAGATTTTATTATTGATTTCTATCAAGTTGAAGAAGCTCGAGCGTATGGTGCAGATGCCATTTTGCTGATTGTGAGTATTCTTGACGGAAATCAGTTAGATGAACTCCTTCATGCCGCCAAGGAAGCCGGTTTACAGTGTTTGGTTGAGTGCTATAACCAAGATGATTTTGACCGTCTCGACCTCACAAAAATTGAGCTATTAGGCGTAAATAATCGCGATTTGAATACATTTGAAGTGAATGTGCACCAAGGTATAAGCATCCTTGAACAGGCTCCGGAACACATCATCAAGATATCGGAAAGTGGACTTTCTCATCCTGATGATTTAAAACTACTCCGTGATCATGGTATTCACGCTGCTCTAATTGGGGAGCATTTCATGCGTCAGCCGCACCCCGGCGATGCATTGAAAAGAATGGTAGAAGGACTTCACAGCTGAAGTCCTTCCTAAAGTTTTTTCCTCTACGACATAAGAGCAGTAACGCAGGCGGTATTCACGATATCCTCCCAGCTGCATCCCCGACTTAAATCGTTCATAGGTTTAGCTAATCCCTGAATAATTGGGCCTATAGCTGTTGCACCGCCAATACGTTCCGTAATTTTATAGGAAATATTTCCGGCATCAATATTGGGAAAAATGAACACGTTGGCGTTTCCTGCTACCTTTGAATCGGGAGCCTTACGCTCGGCAATGGCCGGGATAAACGCGGCATCAAACTGCAATTCCCCATCAATCAGAAGATCAGGTTGCTGATTCTTAGCTAATTCAAGAGCATCAATTACTAATTGAGCACGTTCATGTCGGGCGCTTCCCTTTGTGGAAAAAGACAGCATGGCGGTTCGAGGAATTTCCCCTGTGAGAGCTTGATGTGTAAGGGAAGAATCAATGGCAATACTTGCAAGTTGTTCAGCGTCAGGGTAAGGAACAACCGCGCAATCACCATAGGTGAATACGGAAGCATCCCTTCCTTCGAAAAGGAAAATACTCGAAACGACTCGTGATCCTTTTTTCAACCCGATGACCTGAATAGCAGCACGAAGCACATCCCCCGTAGTATTTACAGCGCCGGCCACACAGCCATCGGCGTAACCAGAATCAACCAAAGCGGCAGCGTAGAACAGAGGAAGTGTTTCCAAAATCGAAGCAGCTTTTTCCTGCGATAATCCTTTATGCGCGCGTTTCTGATGAAAGCGTTCAGCAAGATAATCACGGTTCGTGTCCGTAGCCCAAGTGGTAAATTTTATATTATCGGGAACAGCTAATCCCTCAAGCTTCATTTTATTGATGATGTTTTCTTCTTTCCCAATTAAAATGATATTACATAATTGATGATTTGCCAGAAAAGAAGCCGCTTTTAAGGTTCTAACATCATCTGTTTCCGGAAAAACAATTGTTTTTTTTCGGGATGAAGCCCTTTTTCGTAATGATTCAACTAAACTCATAATAAAACTTTATTTATATCCAGGGTGATTGGGCCGAAGCCTGAGCAATTTTTGCTGCATCAATGGCGATTACTAATTCTTCGTTGGTTGGTACTACATACACTGCAACAGGTGAATCATCCGTGCTAATTTTTGTAAGTACCCCTGACTTAACGGCGTTGTTTTTTTCTTCATCTATCTCAATACCCATGAAATTCAGATTTGCTAGACTTTTAGAACGGATTAAAGGTGAATTTTCCCCAATTCCGGCCGTAAATAGGATAGCATCGCATCCATTCATGCTTGCCATGTAAGAGCCAATGTGTTGTTTAACTTTATAACAGAAAACGTCGATAGCTTGTTGACAACGGCGATCTCCATTTTTTGCTTCTGCGATTAAATCACGCATATCTGCGGCATATCCACTCAATCCTAATAAACCTGAATGACGATTTAGTAAAGCATGTAAGTTGTTTAGGGGGAGCTCTTCTTTTTCCACCAAGTAAAATAGGATGGATGGATCTATGTCGCCACAACGGGTTCCCATTACTAAACCGGAAAGGGGAGTGAACCCCATTGAAGTATCTATTGATTTTCCACCTTTTATAGCTGCGATTGAAGCACCGTTGCCTAAGTGACAGCTAATCACTTTGGTTTCTTCAACCGGTTTATTGGTAAGTTTGTAAAATTGACGACTTACAAAATAATGGGAGGTTCCATGGAAACCGTATTTCCTGATTTTGTAGCGACGGTATAAACGGTTTGGGATTCCATACAAATATGCTTCTGCCGGAAGGGAATGATGGAATGCGGTGTCAAAAACAGCAACATGAGGAACATCAGGAAGATATTTTTGTGCGGCTTGTATCCCTTTTAAATTTGGGGGATTATGAAGAGGAGCTAAATCAATTGCTTGTTCGATAGCTTCCAGAACATTATCCTCAATAAGAACAGAGTCTTTAAACATTTCACCGCCATGCACAACCCGGTGACCAACCGCTTTGATATCTGATGGTGAATTAACAATTTGATTCTCAGGGCTCAGGAGATAGTTCATGATTTCCTGAAGCGCCTCAGAGTGATTATTAATTGCTTTGGTGTCCTTTACCGTTTTACCGTTTTCCGGTTGATGTTTAATAATAGAAGTAACGGCACCAATCCGCTCGATGATACCTTTGCAAATACCTTTTTCAAGTTTCGTTTCGATTAAATCATACTTAACCGAAGAACTTCCACAATTGATAACTAAAACTAACATATCTTTAATTTGCTAAATAGTGCACTTTTTTGAAAAATTGAAATAATCTAAGAATGATGTTAAAATAAGAAAGCTACAAGAAGCTTTCATGAATCTTAATCAAAAAAAAAGCCGTGATTATAATCACGGCTTTTTGAAGTCTCAATTAATTATTTGGATCGTCATCATCCATCTGAGTTGGTTGTTGAGGTGCCGGAATAGGGATAGGTTGAGCTGCAGGTGGTATATCCATTATCTCTTCTCGCTCTAATGGAATTTCGAGAGATATACCCCTTCTGTCAAGAAAGCGACTCGTTGCAACTCTGAATCCAATTGTTGGGCTCGCGGTATGTCCAAGCTGGAAGTTTCTTACTCCTGAACCTATGAAGAACAACGATGAAGCCCAGCTTCCACCACGATGTACTTTTCTATTTTCAGAGAAGTCAATATTAGCAGGTGTTACCATAATTTGGTCTCTTCTTAATACTTGGTAAGTGCTGCTATAAGAATCAGCTACCCATTCAGAAACGTTTCCGGCCATATTAAACAGACCAAACTCGTTTGCTCTGAAAGACCGTGCAGGTGCCATTAGAGTGTAACCATCAAGATTATAGACACCTCTGCTTTGCATAAAGTTAGCAAGATAATTTCCATTAGAATCCTGAGCTGAATAGCCATCCCACGGGAGGGTTCGTCCGCCAACACCGGCTTTAGCCGCATATTCCCACTCTACTTCATTTGGCAATCTGAATCCAGCCCATGCTGCGAACATTCTGGCTTGGTACCAATTTACCCCAACTACAGGATAGTCATCAAACTCTTCGCTGTAGAGGTATTCACGGAAGGATAAAATATTTCCAAGATTTTGGCTATTCCAGGAGTTTTCATCAGGTAAGAGATCATTAACTGTATTTAAGGCAATACCTTCAGGAAGATTGACCCCGGCTAAACGAGCATTCTCGATAACCTCATTAAAAGAAGGCGCTGCTCCCGTTATGAAAGATTGAAGCCTGTCTGAACCCTCAAAACTATGCCCCATTGCCAATAAGAATAATCTGTAATGTTTATTGGTGATTGTTGTTCGGCTCATCAGGAAATCTTGAACAGAAACTCGGATTCTACCATAGTTCTGAATTTGGAATGGATCTTCATCGGCATGTCCGATAACATAAGTTGATCCGGGAATTCGTGCAAACTCAATCGTCATGCTTGTATTTCCAAGAGGAACTTCAACCAATTCAACTTTAGCAGCAAGACGATTTTGTGTTAAGCCAATGGCATTTCTATCATACACTAAATCGTCAAATGTTTTAAAGAATTCTTCTAAGTGAGCCGGATTACGTGTATCCATGTTTCTTCTAAGTAATCGAAGTTGAGTGGAGTAATCATTTCCAATTTGCTCATTCCGAATTCCGCGTTTTATTGGAACCCTTATTCCAAAACCGGTAAGCATGGCAAAATTTGCTCCTCTATCCCTTGAGATTTCATAAACACCATCAAAATAGTTATTTAAGAATCTTTTATACGTGTAACTAAGGAAATATTCAGTTCCAGCCATAGTAAAGGATAATCTTCCTTCAAGCATAGCAGCACCGATGCCATTTGGAATTTTCTCTCCAACGGCTGTTCCTCTTGATCCTGAACTTAGCGAGAAATCTCTTGTTAACCGATTAGTGCTGCCTTGTCGGCTTATTCTTCCATCCTCATCAACGAATCCATCAGTACGAGGCATATTAGCATAAAATCCAAACCCAAAGCCAGGACTAATTTTTAAGCTTTGGTAAATACCAATATCAATAGAAGCACCAATTTCCGGCCCAAAAATGACGTTGTTTATGTTTATTGGTCCAACTCCACCTCTTGCTCTATTGAATCGATAACTATTATCAATAATAGTTTTTGAACTGTAATTCATTAATGAAAGCCCTAATCGCACTCTAGGGGTCATCCCATAAAAATCTCTGTAAGGTTTCACAAATGATATACCACTTTTTAAACCATTGAAGGGGATTGGACTAAGTCCAATAAGCCCATCGTAGCGATCGAAATCTCCAGAGAAGCTACTTAAAGCGAAGTTATATTCAATATCAACATTTTGCCAAAAAGACTGTTTTGGTAATTCACGTTCTTGAGCGCTAGCCGTTTCAATTGCTGTGAATAACAACAAGATAGGTAAGACTATTTGTATTGCTTTTTTTGTCATAAGTGAAGTATTTATAAATTAATCCAAACCGTTAATAATCAATCCTTTTCCGGCTTTCTCCCAGAATGTAGGAACCTGACCGTAAATTTGCTCAAAAAGTAGTGAGTGAACCTGATTCATAACTCCTCGTCTAATTAATTCGAGCTCATAGTCAAATGGGCCATCAGCAGATTGCGCGAGTTCTCTACCACTAATGCTGTAAAACACATATTCGTAATTAAAAGAGTTAAACAAGTCAGTAAAAGAAATAATATTTCTGTCTCCGGAGACTTGAATACCTGAGTTATTTAAAAACCGTTTCGTTGCGGGTTCAGTCAGGTCAATCAAGAACCCCAGATCATTTCCGTATTCATTGAAGAAACTCAAACGATTATCCTCAAATTGAAAGCGACTCGGATACATCGCAACACCCATGATTAATTGTACGGGTTGAAAACTGAATCCACTTTCGTTGTAGCTCATGGTAAATTCTATTTCATATTGGCTAATGGCATTCAGATTTGTAAAATAATTATTGAAATCGGTAACAAAGTTCCGAATATCAAGCACATCATCTCTGTCAACAAGGTAAAGTACATCTCCAGAACGAAGTCTGGCTACGCTTTCAAGATTAGTATTTAAATTGCGAATTAATTGTTGGTATGTTACAGGTTGGTCTTTTACAAAGATGCGCTCTTGACCGGCGCGCCCTGATGGTCGAATGGAATAGGCATTAATTCTGCCATCAGAGATGGCACTGTTTATGGAATCTCGTAACGAGTGCCAGAATCGGGTTGATTTTCTTCTAAATTCATTAACTAGTTCCTGTTCAGCTTCTTCATCAAAGTTGAATTGGGAGAAAAAGTCAAAAGGTTCAATAAGTCCGGTAATTCGGAAGCTTTGTTGCCATGATGATCCTAAAGCCTCCATATTTTGTCTTGCATCTACTGTTGAAAATGCAATAAAACTGATAAAAAAAGACAGAAAAAGTATTTTTTTCATAGGTTAGCGAGTTCTAAGTGAGAAAAAATCCTGAAACAGTTCATTTGAAACACGTTCTGTACTACCCTGAAAATTGACACGGTCAACACGTTCAATTTCAATGCGTACCTCATTACCCCTGATTTGATTATTTAACTGAGATAAGCGAAAAGGCCCATAAATAAATTGGCGAGTCGATGCGCTTCTCTGTCTATCGAAAGGTAAAGCCGATGCAGGAATGTTTATGGTTTGAGGAGGACGCCCCGGTTGATAGTACGATAAGACGATGTTTCCAATACGGTAATTTGCATCGTTTGGATAATCTTGAGCAAAGGTTGGGTCAGGCTGAATAATGATTTCTATTCTGTCATCATTGATACTAATTACATCATTCGAAGTAATGGCATTCGTTTCCTGAAATCTGCGAATGAAAACGCGTGGTGGAGGGGGAGGAATAACACTAAATTGACGTCTATCAATTAAACGCTCCTCTCCCGATTCAAGCCTTCTGAATATAGATACCGTGGTTGATTCGCCGATAGGAGCCCAGGTTAAACGAGTTCCATTTACTCTGAGATTTCTAGAGGATTCTCTTAAAACAATATCTCGGTCAGGAATACCACTTACCAGAAAACTTAAATCATTTTGAGAATTTGTGACAAGGCGGGCTGGAGCGTTACTAATTACATTTACAATAGGACGCCTAACCGTAAAGGTGTGCTCAAAAGGTTTTCTGATTACTTCATTATCTACAATTGATCGAATAATAGCCGTTGCTGCAAAAGTAATATCTTTGTCAAATACATTATTCGGTTCCCCTTCAAACACTCCTTGAGTATCAAAAATGAATCGTCTTGATGTTTGATCAAAAAATAACCCTTCAGGTGATCTTCTTCTGTCGATTTCAATCTCAGGAGATGCTAAGCTTGCTGTACCCTGATCCATTCCGGTAGGTAGTGGGCGGTACAAAACGCTTGCTTCAAAGCGATCGCCCGCAAAAATGGCGCCTTGCTCCGGTACAGCAACAGCCTCTAGGTTGCGTTCGCTTATTACAAGAGAGCCTTGTTCAAGCTCGTAGGTTGACATGGCGTACAGCAAAATAGGCAAATAAATTGCTGTCATAAAATTCAGTCGTAATCTTAAAATAGAACTTCCACCGGCACTAGCCATAATAGTTTGTTTTTATCTGTTGAAGTTCTCGAATTTTGCAGCTGCTCTCTTAATTTGCTCTTCAAGTTCCACAATACTGGCACTTGCATTGGCAATATTTCGGTTGAGCATCTCCACTTTATCAGCAAGATTGATTTGCTTTAGTTCAGACAAGCCTGCCACATTATTCTGTAAGTCTGCCATCTTCTCTGAAAAATGATACACATTCTGACTCATCTTTAAGAGGTTCTCCTGAACCATATTTACTTCTTGATTAAGTTTGATAGTTGAACTTGCCTGACTTGCAATGATGTTTACAATCTCTCTCACTTTCTCATCAAGTTGTTTATCCATTTTCCGCTCAACGATATCACGAATTGCATCGGATAGTTCAAGATTAACTTCAATTCCACTGAAACCTGATTGGGTTTCTCTGTGCATCAATTGAAAATCTTCTTTTGATGGATAGACTTCTTCGTAGTCATCTCCCTTTACGAAACCCATTATAATAAATACGATACATTCACCAAGGAATCCTATAGGCATGAAAATTTCAAAAAGAAGATTCCCTGTCTCTGCTGATAACAGCCCCCAAAAAGGTGGTTGCCACAGTTTCATCAAAACGCCAAATATTGCTAATGCTCCAAAAAATCCGACTGCGAATTGATCCCATTTAATACGTTTGTATGGGTAATAAATAGGAATATGACGGGGACGAAGCCTTTCCTCAAGTGTAACTGACATAAGTATGAGACTTTGCTGATTGGTTAAGATTTGTTAATGCGCTCTCTTGTAATTTCGTCTAAATATAGAAAATGACTCGAAAACATAAAAATCTGAGTATCAGATAGCGTAAAATATCTGAACAATTAGAACAAAATGCAATAACAATTAAATTATTTTAATTGTTATTGAGTTACAAAAACTATGCTCGAAATTCCAGATCTGCTTCCAAATACACCAATACCACCATCAACATTCCAAAGTACGTTTTCTATTTGCCCCGGGGATAATGTACTCCCTCCACCTTGAATATTGACTGTTCGTATGTAATCAAAGATATTCGTATCAACCGCAAACACTGATAATTCATTTGGACCAAAATAAGCGATACCAATCCAAGGATATTTTAGTGTAAGTGTACCATCCTCATTCAGATCATAATTTCCTTCATTTACCAAGCCCGATGAAACTCTGACAAACTCGTCTTCTTCGGCATCTTGCCCGGCCCAAAAAGGTGTTAATACGTTATTATCAGGGTCTAAAGCGAGGGATGTAGCCACGAAAACGTTTTGTCTTCCGGGATAAAAACCTTGGTCGAATGTGAGTTCAAATTGTACTGGTCCTTGATAAGCAAGTGTATCAGCGTTCGTGCTGACAGACACTAATCTACCCGGGACAAATGTAGTGGCTTTTATTTCTTCATTCGGATTTCTGAGTTGATCTATTCTTAAATGATATCTTCTGCCCGGAAGGACAAGGGCAGTCTCATCAACAGCAACATAAATTCCGGGATTATCGGATTCCACAAATTGAAACTCTTGTTCAATGCCTCCATCTTGGGCTTGAAGAATTACTCTTACTCTCGCATTGCTAATAGCAGCATTTTCAAATATATAGGTTTCGTTAAGAGGTAGTGTTTTACTTAAGCGAATAGGAGGGAAAGGTTCTCCGGATGTTAGAAATGTTTCGATTACATACTGTTCGATAAAATCATCTTGTTTGTAGGTGTTACAAGATGAAAGGAATAAAACAAGAATGAGAACTGATAAAATAAGTTTTAATGACTTCATAGCGAATGATACTTTAGAAATTAACGGTGTAAGTGATTGAAGGGATGATTGGCAACATGCGCACATCAACTCTTCTTACCGGATTTTCATCAAAATCGAACTGATAGAACCAAATATTTCTGCGAGAGTAGGCATTAATTAGCTGTAGTTGAAGCTCTGAATCACCTAAGTTGAAGAATCTGCTGTAATATGTGAAGCCAATATCTAAACGATGATAATCGGGTAACCGAGATGCATTCACTTTTCCTACAATAAGAGGGTTATCCTCATTTGTTCCAAACGGGTTGTTGATTTGAGTTCTTCCTAATGGACGCGTGTAGGCCTGACCTGTTGCGTAGCTAAAGACCACGGTAGCCATCCATTTCGATGATAAATTATAGTTTGCAACAATGTTCAAATCATGCGTTCGGTCGAATTTTGGAGGATAAAAACGATCATTGTTGAAACCGGGGAATTTTCGCTCTGTTCTTCCCCATGTATAACCAATAAATCCATTTAATCTTCCTCGAGTTTTCTCGAGAAGTACTTCAGCACCGTAAGCAAACCCTTCACCAAACCTGAAAAGCTCACTGTATTCTAACCCGGCAGTATCAGGAATGCGAGGATCAAACTCGAAAAGGCGCTTCATGGTTCGGTAAAATAGTTCAAATTCAACGTTATAGGTTCTGTTAGGACTCCATTTAACTCCGGCCATAAATTGGTCACCGTAGGCCGGCGGAACTCCATCGGCAGTTAATAACCACGTATCGAATCCGGAAAAGGCTTCATTCGTAATTAACGACATGTATTGATAATATCTGCCGGCCGCAGTTTGTAATCTTAGATTTGATAGTGGGCGGTACTCAAGCTGTAATCGTGGTTCAATACTACTATGATTTCCACTTGTATATTGTGTTGCTCTGAGTCCTGCATTAAGAATCCAGCGAGGAGTGATTCTCCATCTGTCTTGTACGTAAGCTGCAAAATATTGGGACTCAATTCGAGGTGATTCGGTTTCTAAACCATCAAAAGTACTTCTCAGCTTCAGTAATTTATTTCCGGCCCAAAATCCGGTTTTTACCACATGATTTTGACCGGGCATCCATTCAAGGTCGGCTTTCACAGAAAAATCATTTACGGTATTGCTACGTTCCGCAACAGTTCCGCCAAATTGGATTTCAGGAAAGTTGAAGTACCGCGAACCGGTAAATGTAATGGTAGAAAACAATTCATTAGTTAGGATGCGCCTCCAAGTCGCACTTCCGGTTAAATTTCCATAATTCAGTTTTAAAACTAAGTCATCAGCGGCCGGAAAAACGACATCATCCATCCCCGAATAAAAAGAAACGCTAACGCGATCTCGTGTACCCAAATCATAGTTAATTTTGGAATTCAAATCATAGAAGTAAAACGACTCAGGTACATTATCAACACTTCCTCTCAACGCCCAAAGGACGGGTTCTAAAGTTGATCTTCGAATGGCAAACATATACGAACCGTTGTTGAAAGGCCCCTCAATAGATGCTCTTGAGGAAAGTAACCCAACCGAAGCGGTCCCTTTGGTTTCAAAACGGTTTCCATCCTTATTATAGATATCAATTACAGAACCAATTCTTCCGCCAAACTCTGCTGGGAAGCCTCCTTTATAAATTCTGACATCACGAATTGCATCGGGGTTGAAGGTAGAAAAGAAACCGAAAAAGTGGGTTGGATTGTAAACCACCGTGTTATCGAGTAAAATCAGGGTTTGATCGGGACTCCCTCCTCTAATATACAATCCGGAAGAAAAATCAGAAGCTGCTTTAATTCCTGGAAGTAATTGTATGGATCTGAATACATCAGCTTGAAGCACTGCAGGAACCTCACGGATTAACTGAATTGGTACAGTTGCAACCCCAATATTTTGACGTTCTTCCCGTTCAATTGCATCTGCTGTTACCGTAACATCATCCAGTTGAAGACGCGCATCAGAAAGTTCAACATCTATACGAAGTGTTTGGCCTGCAGTAAGCGTAACCTCTCTGATTTGATCCCTGAATCCGATAAATGAAAACACAATTACATAGTCACCGGGTGCAATTCTAGACAAAGAGTAAAATCCTGCACTATTTGAGGATGTCCCAATCGTTGTACCTTGAATTACAACATTTGCTCCCCAAATGGCTTCACCGGTTCCTGCTTCTGTAATATATCCGTTGATAGTAGCACGTTCCTGTGAAAAACTTGAAGGGGCAAACAAAAAATTGATGAATAAAAGAATCAAAAAAAATCGAACAAGTTTAATTTTTAAGACAGTTTGTTTAAAAATCATTTTGAGGGTAATAGTTTTGAATGTTTAATAATATGTCTGTCAATAAGTTAAGATGAATGAGCCTAATCAAACGACAGACCCATTTTAAGCGTTCTATTTTGTGTAAGAAAAAAACAACTTTTTTTTAGATTCAACGTAAAGTTTGATTGAGACTTTGTAAACAATGCTAATTTTTCTCATCAGACCGTGTTATATTTAGGTTTATGAAAACTAAAAACAACATCTCACATCCGTTAAATGCCAAACGAGGAGTTTATACGATACTCCTTATGTTTTGTTTTGTGTTACTTGCAACAACATTGGCATTCACTACAATTGATTATGAACCTGAAATCAGAGCCACGGAATCCTCAGCCGGGACACAGGTTTTTATCGTCATGGTCGAGGTACTCATTGACAATGGACTACACCGATATATTGAACGGGGCATTTCATTGGCTGAATCAAATGAAGCCGTTGGAATTATCCTTCACATGGATACATTCGGTGGATTAGTTGATGCTGCCGATAAAATCAGAAAAAACTTACTCGATACGGATTTAGTGACGGTCACTTTTATAGATAAAAATGCGGCATCTGCCGGTGCATTGATTTCATTTGCAACCAATCATATTTTTATGGCTCCGGGTTCTTCAATAGGAGCTGCAACAGTAGTTGATGGTTCAGGCACCAAAGCAGATGAGAAAATGCAAAGCTATATGAGGGGATTAATGCGATCAACCGCAGAAGCAACCGGGCGCGACCCTCGCATTGCTGAAGCTATGGTTGATGAGAATATTTTTATTGAAGGGGTTTCACCTGAAGGAAGTTTGTTAACCCTAAGCACAACCGAAGCGTATGAACTTGGACTAATACAAGGTAAGAAACGTACTTTAGATGAAGTTATCGCCGCTATGGGGTGGGAAGACAAAGAGATTGTTTATGTACGTGAAACCACAGCGGAGCAAGTATTACGCTTTTTAGCGCATCCCATCATGAGCAGCATTTTAATGATGATGATGCTTGGCGGATTGTATTTTGAGCTTCAATCACCGGGAGTAGGATTTCCTGGTGCTATGGCAAGTATTGGTGCCGTTTTGTTTTTTGCCCCCATGTATATCATGGGATTTGCTCAGCCTTGGGAAATTATCTTATTCTTCATCGGGGTGTTGTTGATTGTTACAGAGATATTTTTTCTGCCGGGTTTTGGAATTCCGGGTATGCTTGGAATAACATTGGTCATTTTTAGTTTAGTGGCCTCCATGATAGGCAATGTCGGTTTTTCATTCCCACCAATGGAATATATGACTAGAGCAATATGGACAATGGCAATTACCATTGTATTGAGTATATTAATGTTCTTCTCACTCGGAAAATATTTACCTCAGAATACTATGTTTAAACGACTCGTTTTGGTTGATTCCACAAGTAAGGCGGAAGGTTATACTTCATCTGAGAATAAAGATAATCTTTTGGGCAAGATTGGCGTTGCTATTACGGCACTGCGTCCGGCCGGTATTGCTCTTATTGATGATCAACGTGTGGATGTTGTTTCACAAGGTGACTTTATTGAAAATGGAGCACGTGTAAAAGTGGTAAACACCTCCTCAAGCAGAGTGATGGTTAGCCGTGTTTCATCTTGATTTTTATTTACTCTACTATTAACACTTAAAATATTTATTTAACCATGGAAGAGTTTTTTCCGCTACTAGTGATTGCATTGTCGATTATTGCAATCTTTATGTTCTTTTATTTCGTGCCTGTTGGGTTGTGGATTACCGCATACTTTTCTGGTGTGAAAGTATCCATTTTTGGAGATTTAGTGGGGATGCGTCTGCGTAAAGTTCCTCCGGGACCTATCGTAAAGGCTGCAATTACGGCTCATAAAGCAGATTTAAAATTATCAGTATCTAAACTTGAAGCACATTATCTCGCAGGTGGTAATGTTAATAAGGTTGTTCAAGCCTTAATATCGGCGGACAAAGCGAACCTCGGACTAACTTTCGAACGCGCTGCTGCTATTGACCTTGCCGGACGTGATGTATTTGAAGCAGTTCAGATTTCTGTAAATCCTAAAGTTATTCAAACTCCTATCATCACTGCTGTAGCCAAAGATGGTATTCAGGTAAAAGCTAATGCAAGAGTTACAGTTCGCGCAAACCTTGATCGTTTAGTGGGTGGTGCAACGGAAGAAACCATTCTTGCCCGTGTAGGTGAAGGTATTGTAACAACGGTAGGTTCTGCTGACGATCACAAAAAAGTACTCGAAAATCCTGATCAAATCTCTAGAGTGGTACTTGACCGCGGTTTGGATAGTGGTACTGCTTTTGAAATTCTCTCGATTGATATTGCAGATGTTGATGTTGGTAGTAACATTGGTGCTGCACTTCAGATCGATCAGGCAGAAGCTGATTTGAAAGTTGCTAGAGCAAAAGCAGAAGAGCGTCGTGCAATGGCGGTTGCTGCAGAACAAGAAAACAAAGCAAAAATTCAGGAAATGCAAGCTCGCGTTGTTCAGGCTGAAGCAGAAGTACCAAAAGCAATTGCTGAAGCATTTAGATCTGGTAATCTTGGTATTATGGATTACTATAATATGAAGAATGTAATCTCAGACACTGACATGAGAGGTGCCATTGCAAAAGGGGCAGAGCCAAAGACAAAAGAAGACCCTGACGAAACTCGTTCTAAGAAAAGATAGAACCTTTCTAGTCACTATTTTAACGAAAAGCCATGTTTTATATGAACATGGCTTTTTCTTTTTGAAAACGTTTCATTACTTGATTAAAATATTGAACAGTCGTAACATACAAGTCTTGTTAAAATTCGATTTTACGGTCAATGAACCGACATAATAATTAACATAATTAAAGATAAACCGGAGTTAAAAAACGTGGAAGCATACTTATTTCTAACACCACTTGCCGCTGTTCTTGCCTTAGGGGTTGCTTATGCAATTGCAAGAACCGTTCTCGTTGCAAATAGAGGAACTGAGCGAATGATTGAAATATCAGACGCCATTCGTCAAGGTGCCTCAGCATTTATGAATCGTCAATATAAAACCATTTCTGTAGTTGCACTTGTAATCATCGCTCTTTTTGCTATTGTAGCCTTAACACAATCAGGCGATGCAGCTGTAACATGGTGGTGGATTACCATCGGATTTACAGTTGGAGCTCTTTTTTCAGCACTTAGCGGTTATGCCGGTATGAGTATTGCTGTACGTGCTAATGTTCGCGTTGCGAATGAAGCCTCTAATGGATTAGCCGGTGCATTAAAGCTTGCTTTTAACGGTGGTGCTGTTTCAGGACTTGCTGTTGCCGGTTTGGCTCTTTTAGGAGTTTCCGGATTCTTCTATTTGTTTTATGAAGTGCTAGGTTTGGCTAATCCTGTTCAACCTCTTATCGGTTTTGCATTCGGATCATGTTTAATCAGCTTGTTTGCTCGTGTTGGTGGTGGTATCTATACTAAAGCTGCTGACGTTGGTGCCGACCTTGTGGGTAAAGTTGAAGCCGGTATCCCTGAAGATGATCCAAGAAACCCTGCTGTTATTGCAGATAACGTGGGTGATAACGTGGGTGACTGTGCCGGTATGGGTGCTGACCTATTCGAGACTTACGCTGTTACGGTAATTGGGGCTATTTTCTTGGGCTTTTTACTACCGGCTGCCGGTGTTGATCCTGATCTAGTATTTACTCTAATGGCTTTCCCGCTTTATTTAGGTGCTATTGCCATTATTGCAAGTATCATAAGCGTGTTTTTTGTCCGTCTTGGAAAAGACAACAATATTATGAATGCACTATACAAAGGGATGTATGCAAGTGCTGCCTTAAGTATTGCCGGTTTTGCATGGTTAACTTATGCTATGTTTGGCGATTTTAACTTTGCTGCCGTTGGACCAAATGTTTTCCCGGAAGGTATAACCTGGGTTAGTTTATTTATTTCTTCTATTGTGGGGATTCTTGTCGTAATCGGTTTAATTCTTATTACTGAATACTACACCGCTACTCGTTTTTCGCCGGTTCGCAAAATTGCTAAGGCTTCTGAAACCGGAAGTGCAACTAATATTATCAGCGGTTTGGCTGTAGGTATGGAAAGTACTGTAGTTCCTGTACTTATTCTTGGTGCCGCATTGTTCATTTCATACTCTATTGCCGGTCTTTATGGTATAGGTGTTGCAGCTGTTGCCATGTTAAGCGTAACCGGTATGATTATCGCTATGGACACCTACGGACCAATTACCGATAATGCCGGTGGTATCGCTGAAATGAGTGATATGGATGCATCTGTTCGCGTGAACACCGATGCTCTTGATGCCGTTGGAAACACTACAAAAGCAGTAACTAAAGGATATGCTATCGGTTCTGCTGCTCTTGCAGCCCTTGTTCTTTTCGCAGATTACGTGTTCAATCTTGAAAAATATGTCGGTGAGCCGGTTCAATTCTTATTGAATGACCCCTATGTGCTCATTGGAATTTTCATTGGTGCAATGCTACCGTTTATTTTTGCAGCTCTATTGATGGAATCAGTTGGTAAAGCAGCAGGAAGCGTTATTGAGGAAGTCCGTCGTCAGTTCCGCGAAATTCCGGGAATTATGGAAGGCAAAGCAAGACCTGAGTACGGTACCTGTGTGGATATTGTAACCAAAGCGGCTCTACGTGAAATGGTTCTACCCGGCTTAATCGCTGTATTTGCTCCACTTGTAGTTGGATTCCTTTTAGGACCAATCGCGATGGGTGGTTTGCTAATCGGTGTAATTGCCTCCGGTTTGATGGTTGCCCTGATGATGTCAAACGGTGGTGGTGCATGGGATAATGCTAAAAAATACATCGAAGATGGAAATCACGGTGGAAAAGGAAGCGAAGCACACGCAGCTGCCGTAGTGGGTGACACCGTTGGTGATCCTTACAAAGATACTGCAGGACCATCTATCAATCCATTAATCAAAGTAATCAACACCGTAGCGCTTATCTTTGCCGGTTTGATAGCTGCCGTTGGCGGGATTCTGATGTAAGAAGTACATCAATTCAAAACTTTTTTAGCCACCTCTAAGTAATTTAGGGGTGGCTATTTTGTTTTCAGGAAGCATCCCCCCAACAAAAAAAGCCCGAAGCTTTCGCCACGGGCTTTTTTGAAATTTAGAGACTGATTATCGTCGAATTATCCTAAACGAACAATCAAGTCTGCGGTACGTGCAGAGTAACCTGCTTCGTTGTCGTACCATCCAACTACTTTTACGAGTGTGCCATCTACTTTGGTGATGTCAGAATCGTAAATCACAGAGTGGTGATTTCCAATGATATCTGTAGATACGATTGGCTCATCGCAGAACTCGAGAATGCCTTTTAATGGACCTTCAGCAGCTGCTTTGAATGCGGCTTGAACTTCATCAAGAGTAGTTGCTTTTTTAACGATACAGGTGAAGTCAGTCATAGAACCTGTTGGGACCGGAACACGAACTGCACCACCGTCAAGTTTTCCTTTAAGGTGTGGAAGTACAAGTCCTACAGCTTTTGCAGCACCGGTTGATGTTGGCACCATGTTAACGGCAGCAGCGCGTGCACGACGTAAATCTTTGTGCGGAGCATCAACTGTACCTTGGTCGCCGGTATAAGCGTGGATTGTGGTCATGAAGCCTTTTTCAACGCCAAATGCATCATCAAGAACTTTAACCATTGGTGCAAGACAGTTGGTTGTACAACTTGCATTGGAATAGATGTTGTATTCAGAAGAAATTCCTTCATCATTAACACCAAGAACGATGGTTTTAACATCACCGGTAGCCGGTGCGGAAATAATTACTTTTTTAGCGCCTGCAGTAAGGTGTTTTTCAGCAGCTTCTTTTTTAGTGAAGAAACCGGTACTCTCAACAACAGTAGTTACGCCATCGGCACCCCAAGTAAGATTTGCCGGGTCACGCTCAGCGGTTACTTTAATTTTTGAACCATTTATAAGGAGATAGTCGCCCTCGGCTTTAACTTCACCTTTGAAACGTCCGTGTACAGAATCGTACTTGAACAAATGAGCAAGTGTTTTTGCATCGGTTAAGTCATTAACTGCAACAATTTCAATTTTGTCGGTATAGTCAGTTAAAATAATTCTGCTTACGAGGCGGCCGATGCGCCCAAAACCGTTAATTCCTACTTTAATTTTTGACATGAGAATTCTGTTAATTTGATTTTAGTTTTAATGCTCCCTGATTTTACCTCAGGGCGATATTCGTTATGATTTTCTCAGTCTTAAAAATACCACATAAAAAGTGATTAATCAAAAAAATCTCATAGAGATATTCAATTTATAATGCTTTGTTATAATTGAACTTTGGTAGCGCTTTTATAAGTGTGTAACATCAATTTACAGAATAAAATAAACTTGATCTAAGTCCACATTTGGATTTCTGAAATCATAAAGAAGCTGTGTTCTATTCCATCTTTTCAAACGATATCACACCAATTTGAGTTTAAACTCTCATATTTCACAATCCAAAAAATGATTTTAAACCGATATGAAGTTTCTATTGCCTTCAATTATAGTCTTTTTAGTTTTGCTCAGTCCGGCTATAAGCCAAGTTTCGACAGATACCTTAAAAGTTGATTTAGATGAAGTTAGAATAGAAGCGGTTCGATTTAGCGAGACTCCTCAAACCGCCACATTTTCTTTTTCGCGGATTGTGATTCCTGAAGAGCGCCGGAATACGACTCCTGGCTTAGTCTTGAATGAACCTCTTCGAGCTATTCCTGGAATTTGGATTAATGACAGGAATAATTTCTCAGTTGGTGAACGCCTTTCTGTTCGGGGGATGGGATGGCGCGCGGCATTTGGTGTTCGTGGTGTTTTCATGATGTTGGATGGCATCCCATTAACCATGCCCGATGGACAAGCCATTTTGAGTTTGGTTGATCCATCCATGATTACCTCCGCTGAGTTAGTGCGTGGCCCAAGTTCTGTTTTCTGGGGTAATGGAAGTGGCGGAGCGCTCATCCTGTCAACACAAAACAATCACATCGAACCTTACGCTCGCACTCGTTTTTCTGTCGGAAGCTTTGGATTGTATAAAACAGATTTTGATGCGGGTTGGGTGAGCGGAGCTAATCGATTTCAGATTATTGGCTCATATACGGCACTCGATGGATTCAGGGAAAACAGTCGTTTTGAAGCACTAAGATTAGGCGGGAATGCCGATTTGCGTTTTTCGGATGGAAGCCGCCTTCAACTCAGAGCGGCGTTCTTGGATTCGCCAAAGAGTGACAATCCCGGCTCATTAACAGCATCTGAGCTATTAGAATCACCTTCTGCGGCAAATCCTACAAACATCAATCAGAAAGCCGGCAAAATTACCCGACATGGACAAGTCGGGGCGCGCTATATACTGTTTTTTGACAATTCTGATCTGTCATTAAACGCGTTTGGATTGGCTCGGAATCTTCAAAACCCACTAAATTTTGCGTGGGTTCAGGTAAACAGACTCGGAGGAGGATTCCGAGGAACCTACAATCATCGATTCGATGATTTTGAATTAGCGGTGGGTACTGACCTCTCCATGCAATCTGATGACCGTAAAAATTGGGCGAATGTTCAGGGAGAAAAAGGAGCATTACGATTGAGTCAACAGGAGCAAGTGATCAATACAGCGGGATTTGCCCGATTTAAAGTACCTCTGGGAAATCTTTCCGTCTCAGCCGGATTAAGATACGATTTGCTTTATTTCAGTAATACCGATCGTTTTTTTGGAGATAATGAAGACAACTCAGGCGATAGAACGTTTTCTTCGCTAAGCCCGATGGCAGGATTGGGTTATAAGTTGAATGATGCACTAGTTTACTTGAATTTTAGTACGGGATTCGAAAGTCCAACCACGACGGAATTGGTCAATCGTCCGGACATGACAGGCGGTTTTAATCCAGATTTACAACCCGAACGCAGCACAAGTGTTGAATTGGGAATGAGAGGGGATCTTCAATTCGTAAACCTTTCGTATGATGTAGCCGTTTTTAAAACGTGGGTGAACGACATTATGCTTCCTTTTAGAACAGAAGCGGGAGGTGACAGAGACTTTTTTCGTAACTTTGGTTCAACAGAGCACACCGGATTCGAGCTATTTTTGCTTTATTCCCCTTTGAATTGGATCTCGTTACAGACCGCCTATTCATGGTCGTATTTTATTTTTTCAGATGAAGGATTCGATTCCGGAGCTACTTCAGTAAAAGGGAATCGCATACCGGGAATTCCTCGTTCAAGACTTTCTTCATTTGCACTGTTTCGTTACAACAGTCTACGGCTAAGCCTTGAACATGATTATTCATCATCTTTTTTTGTAAACAATCAGAATACGGTTAGAAATGAATCGTATCACTTGTTTAACGTGAACGTCTCTTTACAGCAGATTCAGCTTGGGCGCGGGTTGCATATTACGCCGTATGTACAACTGAATAATGTATTTAATGAGCAATACAATGGCTCCGTTATCATCAATGCATTTGGTGGACGCTTCTTCGAACCTGCACCCGGGCGTAATTTTGTAGCGGGAATCAGTCTCGCAATTTAGAATCAGCAGGAAACAATTACCTGCTGATTACTCTCAAAAGTTGAACCAAAACAGCACCTCGAAAGAGGATATTCTCAAAATCGTCATCTGAAATATGTTGAACAAGTTCATCTAATCGGAGGATGGATTCTTCCTCATCAAGCACTTCCAGCTCAGTATAGACATCGTGCATTGCTAACAATGACTTATGTTCTAGCTCGCTATCAGAAGATACAATATTACTTACACAATAGGGATACGCTCTAAAGGTTGCCGGAGAGGAAAGAAACCAAAAATCGCGCACTTTTGGGGCTATATCTTGAGGGTCTATTTTTAAAGCTTCGGTATTTAAGTTTTCCAGTAAAACTAAATAAGCTGATTTCGACCGATCTTCTAAATGTCCGGCACTCATTAACACTTGTTCCAATTCTCTCAGTGCCGGTAAAATATCTTCCCCGCCGGTCCATTCATTTGCCAAACAAGCCTGAAACCGGCTTTCCGCTTGCGGAATCCGGTCACAGGAGTTAAGTATGAGTATCAACCCTATACTGCAAAAAGCTACTAAGAAACGAGTTGCAGTTTGCATCTTCTTATCAAAATAAACCCGAAATTAGTTTTTGGGCTTCATCCTGTATAAGTTTAAGGTGTTCAGCCCCTTTAAAACTTTCCGTGTAGATTTTATAGATATTCTCGGTACCTGATGGTCGTGCTGCAAACCAACCATTTTCGGTAACGACTTTCAATCCGCCAATAGCCGCGCCATTTCCCGGGGCGTGGGTCAGTTTTGCCAAAATAGGCTCGCCGGCGAAAGAATCGGTTTTAATAGCATTAGCATCCAGGTTAGAGAGAATATCTTTTTGCTCGGGGGATGCCGGGGCGTCAAGGCGTTCATAAACCGGGGAACCAAATTGGCTCTCAAAATCAGCATAATGCTGAGAAGGATCCTTACCTGTGACCGCCGTAATTTCGGCTGCCAAGAGGTTCAGAATGATTCCATCTTTGTCGGTTGACCACGGGCTTCCATCCATCCTTAAAAAACTGGCGCCGGCACTTTCCTCGCCACCGAAGCCATATTCACCGGAGAATAATCCATCCACAAACCACTTAAAACCAACGGGGACTTCCGAAACTTCTCTTGAAATCGATTTCCCAACCCGATCAATCATAGAGCTGGAAACCAGGGTTTTGCCGATTTTGGCATCATTTGGCCAATTCTTACGGTTTTGATACAAATACCAAATGGCAACAGCCAAATAGTGGTTCGGATTCATCAATCCCGATTTAGTAACAATTCCGTGACGATCAAAATCGGGGTCGTTTCCGAAAGCGATATCGAATGAATCCTTCAAATCAATCAAGCCGGCCATAGCATACGGAGAGGAGCAATCCATCCGAATTTTTCCGTCTTTATCCACGCGCATAAAAGAGAAGGTATGATCTACGCGACTATTCACCACGGTGAGATTCAATCCATACTTTTCTGCAATCGGTTTCCAGTAATGAACCCCCGAGCCGCCCATCGGATCGACGCCGATTTTAAGACCTGATTTCCTGATAGCTTCCATATCAATTACTTCGCCCAAACTATCTACATACGGCGTAATGTAATCGTGAAATTGGATGTGTGGACTTTCAAGGGCATCTTCATAATCCATTTTCAGGATGTCTTTGAGTCCGCTTGCAATCATTTCATTGGCGCGATTTTCAATCCATTTTGTGGTTGCAGAGTCTGCCGGGCCACCATTTGTCATGTTGTATTTGAAACCGCCATCTTGAGGTGGATTGTGAGAAGGGGTAATGACCACACCGTCCGCTACATCTTCTTCACGATTTTTGTTATAGGTGAGGATGGCGTGAGATATCACCGGAGTTGGCGTGTACCCCAAGTCTTTTTCAACCATAGTATGTACCCCATTTGCCGCAAAAACTCTCAATGCGGTATGCAACGCAGGCTCAGAAAGGGCATGGGTATCCATCCCTATAAAAAGAGGCCCTGAAATGCCATGTTTTTTTCGATAATCACAGATAGCCTGTGAAATGGCAAGAATGTGGTTTTGGTTGAAGGTATTATTTTCTGATGTTCCACGGTGACCTGAGGTACCAAAGGCAACACGTTGAGTAGGAATGGATACATCCGGGCGATGGTTGTAAAATGCGCTAACCAATCTTGGGATATTTGTCAAAATAGTATATGGGGCAGGTTTTCCTGCGAGTTCATGTTGTGCCAAAACATTCAAGAATTAAATGGTAATTGATGATTTTCACTTAACATTATACAAAAAGCTTATCCCACTTACCACTAAAAACGGTCTCAAATTTCTTATTTTAGAACAAAAAAATTATGCGAGAAACATTCAACAAACATATAGCCCATACAAGCGATTCCCCCATCGGTTTAGAAATTGAGAAAGCTGAAGGTTCCTTTTTATTTACAACAGATGGCAAGCAGTACATTGATTTTATTTCAGGGATTGCCGTTAGCAGTTTAGGACATGGCCATCCGAAAGTGAGGCAAGCGATTCACGAACAGGCTGATAAACATCTTCATGTGATGGTTTACGGGGAATTCATCCAAAAAGCACAGTCTGATTTTGCCGGATTGATTGCATCGCAATTGCCATCATCATTAGATCGCATCTATTTTGTCAATAGCGGAACCGAAGCAAATGAAGGCGCGCTTAAACTCGCCAAGAAGCATACCGGAAGATCAACATTATTCGCCTTTCGCAACAGTTATCACGGCGACACACACGGCGCATTGAGTGTAACCGGCAGAAATGTTTATCGCGATCCTTATCTGCCTTTATTGCCGGAAGTGTATTTTTTTGATTTCAATGGGGATGAAATCCTTTCGGCTTTAAGTGATGAGGTTGCCTGTGTTATTATGGAACCTATTCAGGGCGAGGGAGGTATCATCCCCGCACAAAAAGAATGGTTGCAAAAACTCAGGGATAAATGCACGGAACTCGGTGTTCTTTTAATTTTTGATGAAATCCAAAGCGGATTTGGTCGCACCGGAAAGCTATTTGCGTTTGAGCATTATGGAGTAGTACCTGATATTCTAACCATGGCAAAAGCGATGGGCGGTGGATTGCCGGTTGGTGGATTTGCAGCATCTTCTGCAATCTTTGAAGCCTTTAAGTATGACCCACCACTAAACCATGTCACAACCTTTGGCGGACATCCACTAAGTTGCGCTGCGGGTCATGCCGCGTTATCCGTATTATTGGATGAAGGATGGATGCATCGCGCAAAAATAATTGAACAGACGATCAGAGAAACCTTACAAGAGTGTGAAGGTGTGAAAGAAATCAGGGGGATGGGAGCCATGCTTGGGCTTGAAATGGACTCCAAAGAGCGAACGGAACGTATGGTAATTCAGAGTATGAATGATGGGTTAATTTTGGGATGGACGCTCCATTCAAACACCTTGGTACGGCTTGCGCCACCTTTAACAATTCCATCCGAAATTCTGAAAAAAGCGCTTACAATTATTAAGAAAAATACGATTTTGCTTTAAGATATCATTTCTAACTTGTATATTGGATATAGGATAATTAGACACTATTAACCTTGTTAAGGAGGTTTTATGAAAACATTTGATATCCTTGTTCCCACTGATTTATCTGAGTACGGCAATTTGGCTTTTCTGACAGCAGAAAAAATGAGAAAAGTTTTTGGTGGTGTTATTACACCGATGCATACTTTTAAAGAAATTATTTGGCCTGATGGCATAAGTATGCCAAACATTGATGAAGTGCTTTCTGACGAAATTAAAAATCAGGTTGCTGAGAAATTGAGAGGCTTAGCAATTGCCTATACAGATGAGAAATATATTAATCCGGCAATCATAACCTACGGCGATCCTTTTAACCGAATTCTTGCTGAGGGTAATGCCCGAGATTTGGTAGTTATGACTACTCATGGTCGTAAAGGCTTCACAAAAGCATTATTAGGGTCTGTTGCTGAGAAAATGATTCGTAACAGCAGAACTCCGGTCTTGGTAACACGAAATATCGCACAAACTGATTCAACCGAGATTAAGCGAATTTTGATTACCACCGATTTTTCTCCGGCTTCATTAACAGTAATGCCAACGGCGAAACAAATTCTGGAGAATTCTGATGCTGAGGCCACGTTATTGCACATTGTGAGTTTAGAGCACACCGGTACCATGCAAGAAGGACGTAAATTGCATCATAAAGCGGAGCTAAAGCTGGAAGAATTGAAAGAAAATTACTTCCGTGGATTCGAAGATCGTGTAAAACTGGAAACCGAAGTCACTACAAATTCCCCTCAAACTGCAATTTCTAAGTTTATTGACAAGAATAAGTATGATTTACTTATCCTATCAACTCTCGGTAAATCTGCAATCAAATACATGATTATTGGAAGTAACGCCGCAAGTTTAATTCGAACAGCATCATGCCCGGTACTTGTAGTACAACCTGAACCTTAGTGTCAGGCGGATATGAAAGATTATCTTCACATAATTGTACCAACAGATTTATCTTCAAATGGGAACTTAGCATTTTACCATGCAAGTGAAATCTGTAAACTTTTCGGTGGAAGCATGACTCCGGTTTATGTTCTTCCCAAGCACGAAAGTTGGTATCACAAATCAAATACAGTTGAGTTTGAAAAGGAGAAAGCAGCCATTGAGATAGAATGGAAAAGGCTGCTTTCCAAAATTTCAGTTTCAATGGCATGTACTCAGTGCATAAATGAGCCACAAATTCTTTATGGAGATGTCGTTGAAGAAATCTTATCAGTTGCTGATGATGCTGATTTAATAGTAATGACCACTAAAGGTCGCACCGGTATTAATCGCTTGATGATTGGTTCTGTAACACGGAAGGTGGTGAATTTAAGCTCAAAACCGGTTGTAGTTGTAGATGATACGTCTGAAATAGCTCCAATGGAGCGTATTTTGGTATGTACGGATTTGTCAGAAATGTCTAAAGTAGTTTTCCCGTATGCAGCCTCTTTTGCTAAGCGTACGGGTTGTATTTTAGATTTATCATACATGATTTACACCGGACCTTTTCAAAAAAAAGATACTTCTGAAATAGTTGCAGATTCGATTAAAGAGTTAGAAATCATAAAAAAAGAGTACTTCGGACCAATTTCAAAGCAGGTTAATGTTGAAGCGCTAATAACAAGTGTTTCAATTGGGGAAGCCATCACAAACCTGATTAACTCGCGAAAGTATCAAATGGTCTTTATTTCAACCTTGGGAAGTACAAATTTGAAAAATTTACTCGTTGGTAGTGTTGCATCTGCGATTATTCGATTATCGGATGCGGCCGTTTTTTCAATAAATCCAAGAGGTGATAAAATTTAATACACTTTTTTTCTGAGTTAAGTGTAGCTTTAGGATATTAAAAATTTGTCTTGTTTTAAGACAACTAAACTTTTTTATTTAACTCAGAATTATGGCAGAATCACTAAACGGAAAGCACTTTTTAATTACAGGAGCTTCCAAAGGACTTGGAAAAAGTCTCGCAAAAGCATTGCATCAACAGGGCGCTGTCCTTTCGCTTACGGCTCGCAATTTGGGTCAATTAGAAGATTTAAAAAATGATCTTGGTGGTAGAACCAAAGTGTATGGAGCTGATTTGGCCGATTCGAGTTCCATCCCCAACATGCTCGACTATTTCAGAAATGAATCCGGTGCCTTTGATGGCATTATCAATAATGCCGGACTTGGTTGGTACAAACCGGCCGATGCTTACTCGTTTGATGAGAGCGAACAAGTCATGCAAGTGAACTTCAATTCTTTGGTTCATGTTACACAAGCTGTGATTCCAGATTTAAAGCGAAAGGGTGGGGGAGCAATTCTGAATATTGCTTCTGATCTTTCCCGAAGACCGCTTGCAAACTTTGCGCTCTACACGGCTGCAAAACATGCAGTTGCCGGCTATTCTCAGTCACTCACACGTGAGTTGAAGGAGTTCAACATCAGAGTTATGGTTATGACTCCCGGATTGATTGATACCGGCTTCGGGGGAAGAAATCCCGGGGATATTAAACCTCCGGTTGCTCTAAATCCGGATGATTTAGCTGAAATCGCCGTTTTTATGCTTACACGTCCGGCGTATGTGATTATGGATGAAGTAAGCGTGCATCCGGCGGCTCAGGATTTCTGAACCTAACTTTTTGAAATTGAATGTCGAGTAGCATTGCTGATTTAAGAAAAGATTACAAATTATTATCTCTTGATAGTGCTGATGTTGATGTCGATCCCATCAAACAGTTTCAGCATTGGTTTGATCAGGCGCTGAATGCTGATTTGTTGGAGCCAAACGCCATGACGTTAGCAACTTCAACCACAGATGGGAGACCATCGGCACGAAAAGTGCTTTTGAAAGGCTTAGACCAACGCGGTTTTGTATTTTACACGAATTATGAAAGTCGTAAGGGGAAAGAAATCCTGGAGAATCCTTACGTCGCATTATGTTTTCATTGGGCTGAATTAGAGCGTCAGGTTCGGGTTGAAGGCATGGCACGAAAAATTTCAAGGGACGAATCAGAAGCCTACTTCAAAAGCAGACCATTTGAAAGCAGAATCGGAGCAATTGCATCCAATCAAAGTGCTGAGGTTGCCTCTCGGGAAGAACTAGAAAGACAATACGCCACATTATTGCGTGATTTTGAAGGGAAGGATGTCCCGATGCCCGACTTTTGGGGCGGATACGTGGTTGAGCCGCACGTTGTTGAGTTTTGGCAGGGCAGACGGGGACGCATGCACGACCGCCTTGAATACCGTAAGGAAAGAAATTATTGGAATATCACCAGATTATCCCCCTAAAAAGCTATGGGCAAAAACAAGTTAATGCGCTATCATCAAATTCAGGCGCTTCAAAATATCATTGATTTCAGTCACTATAAGCCAAATATTCAGTATGATTATAAAGGCGAGTGGAGTTCGTTTCATTTTTCCAATCAACAGCCGATTATTCTTGAGTTGGCCTGTGGTAAAGGGGATTACGCCCTTGCTTTGGCGGAACGTTATCCAGATAAAAATATCATTGGAGTGGATATCAAAGGGGAGCGTTTGTGGCACGGAGCAAACAAAGCGTTGAAAAGTGGTTTAACAAATCTGATGTTCATTCGGGGATATATTGATCATATCACGAATATGTTTGGGGATGAAGAAGTCGATGAAATTTGGATCACTTTCCCCGACCCTTATCTAAAGGACAGAAAAACGGAAAAACGACTCACCCATCCCGTGTTTTTATCACGATTTCGCAAAATAATGAAGCAAGGAGGCGTGATTCATCTCAAAACGGATTCGCCGGAGTTATTTGCATTTACGCTTGAGGTCATTGAGGAAAATAAGCTAACGCTACACGAAGTCATCGAAGATGTGTATGCTTTACCACAAATTCCGGAAATTCTTAAAGTCCAAACCTACTACGAAAAAAAGCACCTTCAAAACGGCCGCACTATACGCTATCTCAGATTTTCGATTTAAGGATGTGTCCAGTTCGATTAATCCCAAATACGAAATTACTTAAGCAAGCCTAATAGATTAAAACATAAAAACAATAACTTACCTTTGTGAATCTTAGTGCCCTCGTGCCTCCACGGTAAACCGGGACTTTGGTTTGTGGTATATAATTAACTTTTCGGAATATGCTCAATCTTCAATCATAAAAACTCTCTCGAAAAGCGTAACGCTCTGATAGTTTTTTTGTCCCGGAAATTTTTAGGATGAGCGCCCATAAAAATCCCGAGCCGTAGCCGGTTAGTTGCACATAGGAACACCAAGAGGCTAAAACTCCGGTCAAAAGCGACTTTGTTTGAATGGTAGCATGCAAAAGCCACACCGCGCCAGGAATAAAAACAGGCAGAATTGCTAGGGGATTCGCAATTCCCATAATGAGGCATACCATTAGGAATACGGTAAAAAATGAGGGAAGGGTATGCACTACTTTCAGCGTACCCGGATGAAATTCTTCAAGCACCCAACGCGCCATTCCTGAGTTGAACACTTGTCTGAAAAAAGCTTTTGAGCTCGTTCTGCGCCGGTGAAACACGAATGCTTCGGGAATGAGTGCACTTTTGCGTTCTGAGGCAATGATCCGCATACTGAAATCCAAGTCTTCCCCAAAACGTAGATTTCGAAATCCGGAAACTTCTTCAAATGCCTCGCGCTTGACCCCCATGTTAAAGGTTCGTGGATAAAAAACATCTGCCTTTTTCTTGCCTCCTCTGATTCCTCCGGTAGTAAGGATGGAAGTCATGGCATAACTCATGGCATGTTGAAATCGATTGAAGTCAGGAGCGGCGCTATCCGGTCCTCCAAAAAGTTGAAGGGCTTCATCATCGGAAAGCACTTTAGTTACCATCTCGAAATAGTGATTCGGCAATTCACAATCGCTATCGAAAAACAGAAGCCAATCCCCCTTGGCTAATGCCGTTCCCGCATTTCGCGCCATGGCCGGACCTTGGTTTGGAGTACTTAGATAGGTTAACGAAAGCTCGGATGAATACAGCTTACACACATCCTCAGAAGAAATATTCGATCCATCTTCAATCACAATAACTTCAAGGGGTTTTATGGTTTGTCTGCGAATACTTTCAAGCAAATGCGTTAACTCATCCGGGCGGTTATAGACCGGAATAATGACGGAAAAGCTGTAAGTGGAGGTTTCTTGCATGCTTCTAAGTTAAACACAATTCGCAACTTCATGAAACGGAATAGTTTCTTATATTGGCGTCGGAAATAAACATTTTAACGTTTTTATGGGGATGGATCTCACCGTTTCGAAATTCATTTATATCCCTTTAGTGATATCATGCGTTAATCTTTCGAATAATAACTTTCAATTAGTATATACTCGCTCTCATGAAATTAGGTCTTCTATCGCTCATTTTCTTCTTTTCTTTAACGACTCTCACAAATGCGCAACAGGTACGCATCAGCAATGTAACAAACTCAGGAAACGCAAGCGAAATCGTACTTGCCGGTGCTGATCGTGATCAGGTTTGGTCTGTAATTCAGGATGGAGGAGACCTCTCGGTGAATAACGGTACCATTGAGCTCTCGGGAGTGTTAAGTTTTGATTTATCGCCGGATAGAAGACATTTTGCTGTTTTGCTTGAGGATGAGGGACATCACGTGCATATTTTCAACCATCAAGGGTATTTGGTTGGAAAGTATTCTGATATCCCTGATGTTGATCCCTCTGATCCATCGTTGAAATTATTTTTGATTAAAGATGGAGCGATAGTCATTCGAGATAATATTGTCGCTTTTGCCATTTACAATCAAAGCCAATTATTTGTAGATCGCATATCAAATAGCTCCGGGAGTCCGTTAGGGGAGACCATCTCGCGCATATCGACTTCAGTTGATGGTCGTTTCACGTATGTCTATAATCCCCAAATTAAAATAAATGATGGGTTTGGATCACGATTAAGTCGTTTAAGCGAAGATGGAGTTTTTACCACTCTATTCCACGATGATGAGCGCGAAATCGCAGGTTTATCGGTCATGGAAAGTGGGAATCAGGTTGTTGCTGTTTTTAGAAACGGTGCGGATGTAGTTATGAGAATAATTGATGCCGAACAAGGCGTCATTAAAGAGTCCGCCGCGCCTATGGAGCAAGCGGGATTTTACATCCAACCAGAGCATGGAACCATCACATGGTTTTCAGGAAATGCGGCTCAGGTGTATAGCTTGGAAACCGGTGAACGACTTGCGAATGCGTTTCTGAGAAATCAAAACATCATTTTCGCGATGTTTGAACCCACCGATAATCTCGTTGTCACGCTCACCGGAAGCAGAAGCTATCAAAACCGAACCTTGACCGTAAACGCGGTTAGAGTGGTTGATTTAACCGCGCGTAGCATTTTGCATAGCGCAGAGGTAAACCGAGTGCTCGAATATTCTGATGAAATCAGCCCAAGCGTAGTAAGAATCGGTGCAAACAGATATCGCTTAACGGGTGTTACGAATGCGTTTGATATTGCTGTAACAAGATAGAATCAAATCCCCAAACTCACTCAAAATCCCCCTCAAAATAATTAATCGCGCGACGCGTCTCTTTATCGCCAGTGCGGCTTTTTTGGGCGATGCGGGTTTTAACTCGTTCTTGGAAGGCACGGGCTGCATCGTAGCCGTAATGATTGAGCAGGTGATTCATCGCAATGACTTCCGCGATTACGGTGATATTCTTACCCGGTGTAATGGGCAATCGAATTATCGGGATGTTTACATCCAAAATTTTGATGGTTTCTTTTTCGAGTCCGGTACGATCAACGTGCGAGATTTCATCCCATAAATACAAATCAACGACAACTTCAAGGCGTTTTTGATAGCGAATGGCACGGATGCCGAACATACTCATAATATCAATGATGCCAAGTCCGCGGACTTCCATAAAGTGCTTGTTCATTTCAGTAGCTGCCGAAATGAGCACATTGTTTTTCTTGGTTAAAGTAACCACATCATCGGCGACCAATCTATGGCCTCGCTCGATAAGGTCTAAAGCGATTTCACTCTTCCCGATACCGGCTTTTCCGGAGATGAGGAGCCCAATGCCATACACATCAACCATAGCGCCATGCACAATAGTTTGAAGGGCGAATTGATCCTCAAGAAAATCCTGCAAAAGCGACATGAACTTGATAGTCTCAACCTCAGTGGTAAAGACCGGTACGCCGCGTTGTTCCGCCATTTCAAGCAGAAAATCGGGTAAGTTATTTCCGTGGGTTACAAAAATGACGGGTATATCAAACTGAATAACATTGTAAAACGCTTTTTTTTGGTTATCTACGCTGAGGTGACTCATGTACTCACATTCGGTATTCCCTAAAATTTGAACTCTGTGCCAGGTAAAGAGATTTGTGTAGCCTGCAAGTGCTAAACCGGGGCGGTGTAAGTCAGCCTCAGTAATTGTTCGCTGTAAACAAGCTGCACCTGCTGCACACGCCTGAACTTCTAGTTTAATGCTATCCTGAAGCTGATCAATCAGGAATTGAACAGATATTTTGTTCTTTTTTTTGACCGGTGTTTGAGCATCAAAAGGCATAACAGCTTGATATGGTTAAAGATGGGTTTGAAAAAATATGATATGCAAAAGCCTGACAGAATCTATCAGGCTTTTTGAATGTTTTATTATGCGTTATTTAGCGAATCTTTTTTCTTTATACTTTTTCAATTGTCTTACCATGTTATCAATGGCTTTTCCTAACGCTTGTTCGTAGGTCGCAGCTTGTTCTGATGCTTGTAGCAAATCTTTTGCTACTTTAACGGTAAGTTCCGCAGATTGAGGTTCATCATGGTCTTGAGTAGGTTGCATGATAATATCACAGTCTAAAATGCCGTCATAAAATTTGGTTAGTTTTTGAACTGCTTCAATGGAATAGTCATGAAGTCTTTTGCTTGCTTCGAAATGTCTTGCTGTGAATGTGGTATTCATAATTACCTCTTGTTTTCGTTGCGTTTATAATTTTCCTCGCGGATGCGAGTTTTCGTAAATATTTTTCAACCGTTCAACACTTGTAGAAGTGTACACTTGGGTTGCGGTAAGATTCGCATGTCCCATGAGTTCTTTAATGATACGAATATCAGCGCCTTTATTCAGCAAATGAGTTGCAAAACTATGACGCAATACGTGCGGACTTGTTTTGCTTGCTTCACTTACACGTTCAATGCACTCTTTTACTATTCTTTGAACGGCTACAGGATAGATTCTCTTGCCTTTTTTTGTTAGAAAAACTGCTCCTGAGTCTGTTTTTGTTGTTTTTTGAAAAATTACTTCTGACCTGACATCAAGCCAAGCCTTTAGAGCATCCCCGGCTTTATTTCCAAAAGGGATGATGCGCTCTTTTGCACCCTTTCCCATCACCCTGATTTGAGATTGATGGAAGTCAACGTCCTTCAAATTTAATCCTATAAGCTCCGAAAGTCGTATCCCCGTGGCATAAAAAAGCTCGAGGATGGCTCGGTTTTGTATATCCCAAATCGTTTCATTTCCCAGTGCTTCAAACATAGCTTCTACGTCATCTGCGATGAGCGATTTTGGGAGAATTTTTTCCTTTTTGGGAAGCTGTACAAGTGCCGCAGGATTATCTTTTATATATCCACGACTAAATGCAAATTTGAAGAATGATCTTAAAGTCGAAACTTTCCGCGCGATACTTGACTTGGTTAAGCCTTTCTCTGAAAGAGCACCCATCCATGCTCTGATGGTAAAACGGGTGACACGGTTGGCATCCTTTACAGATTCGGCATCATATTCTGATAGAAACTCAAAAAAATCTTCTAAATCACGTTCATAAGAAGTAATGGTATGCGGTGAAGCATTCCGTTCGATTTTCAGCCAGGTCAGGTATTTTTTGTGTATGTCTATCATCTGACCGGAATATGTGATTTTCCGCAATAAAAGGGAACCCCTAAAATGATTTGTTTTTAGAAATCGATTGCCGGATTTGTTTTTGATGCTATGGGTTTTAATAGATTTTTTTGTTCATCGAAATATACGGACAATTTATCAAAAAAGCGCTTTTCTATACAGATAAAACATTTTATATTTTCACGTAACTAAAAACGAAAACTAAATCAAGATATCATGATATCACTCAAACCATTCAACTGGGCACATGTAGAGACGCATTACCAATGGAATAACGATAAAGATTTGAATTTTTATGATTCTGATTATCCTCATAAATATGAGAGTTACGAGTCATTTGTATCTCGTCTAAAAGAAATGATTCGTACAAATGATGGAACATCACAGCTATTTGAGATTATTTGCAACGACTCCGGAAAGTTGATAGGCGTTGTTGATATCATTGGCATAGATCGAATAAACAATAAATGCATTTTAGAGTGCACAATTGCCGACAAAAGCTTCCGAAATAAAGGCTATGGCAAAAAAGCACTGGAAGAAGCCTTAGATTATTGTTTTACCGATTTACGGATGCATAAAGTAACCACTGTTTCTTTTGATTTTAATGAAAGGTGGATTGGGATTCTTGAAAATTCCGGATTTCAGCAGGAGGGATGTCTGCGTAAACACATTATTAAGAACGGAGCCTATTGCGATAAAATGATCTTCAGTATGCTCGATTCAGAATACTTTGAAATGCATCCTGAGTTAATGGAAGTTGCAGAAGTGGTTTAAAAAAGCTTCGCAAACGTTTTTTATGGTCCTTCAATAAACAAAAAAGCCCGAATTGATATCGGGCTTTTTCGTTTTCAAAAATTAGCGGGCATCATCTAATTGCCCGGATTTAAAGGGAGAATAAACCCCATAATCTTCCGGATTATACTCTGCCATGGAAAAGAAATGATCCCAAGCCATTTTGCTTTCGCCACGTTCGTTCACCCAATTAATATGGCTTTGTTTAATCAGTCCAACAATACGCTTTGCATATTCTACACGATCTTGTTCATCTTCAATACGAGGTAAAGCCTCAATCATAAGTTCGAGGTTAAGACCGCAGTCAACATCTTTCGGTTTTCTTTTTTCTAAAAACATGATAAACTACACTTTGAATGGTTTAAAATCGAGCTAACCTGAATCCATCCCCTTGTAATTGAGAATAATCTTGAATATCTACGCCTTTATAATAGAAGCGGAGGATGTCATGATAATGCCATCCGGATTCGGCAAGCCCAAGAGCTCCCCACTGACAAAGTCCTACGCCGTGACCAAGCCCTTTACCTGTAAAGATATAGTTATCTCCTGACTTTTCCATTGTGAAATATGAGCTTCTCAAAGAAAGTGGACCGGAATGCCGGTTTATCAAAAGTCGAAGGTTATTTACTGTAATTTCGTGAGATGCATTTCTACTATTCAACGCGAGTAAGGTCACACGATCAAAACTATCTCTATGTTTAATTTCAAGTCCTGTAACAGTATCAAAACGTTCAGGTCTTAGCAGATTATAAAGTGTGTTTCTGTTGATGGTATATTCCCAATTTCTATGCGGGGATGCGCTACATGCCCCATTATCTTCAACCCCAATTAAATAGGGAAGGGCATTTCCAATCCAAACATTTTCATTTGAAGTGGTTCTGCCTCCACAAGTGCTGTGATATACTGCCATAATCAATTTATTACTCCACATGATTACTTCTCCTCGTGTGGCTTCAGCCGCTTTTCGATATTGAGGCTTAAAGACTAATTCACCCATATATACTTGATTTAAAATATGGTCATTTAGCTCATATTCTTCCTCTTCGTGGAAAAGTGAAATATTCCATAGGGCATAAGTTCTTGCAATAACAGCCTGAACTTTAAGGGCTTCATCATTATCAAAATTCATTTCACTGCCTACCACGGAGGCCACGTAATCTTCAAGCCCAACTCGGTTTATTACTCTTATTTTGCGGTTGTTCTCTACTGTTAATCGAAGTTCCCCTTTGTAATATCTCCAACCGGCTTGTTCATGAAGTAAACGGATAAAAGAAGTATCCTGAGCACTAATAAGCCATTCTTTAGATGCATGTCTTAAGCCATTTCGCTCATATACAATCATTCCATTTTGCAATGAAATGCGTGCACCGGTTTCACCTTGAGCGATAGAACTTTGGAAGTTCTGCGATTGAAGCGATATACTTCCATTATAACCAAAAAAAAGCAGGGTATTGGTAGGATGTTGATCGAATAAAAGGACACGAATATTTTCCATACCTGTCGCCAACCGCTTATCTGATGCGGTTGCAATCTCAACCATCCCGAAAAGCTTCAGGATTAGTATGAGCAGACATACTTTTGGTACAGAATATTTCACAATAGATTTTTAAAAACCTTGCTTTAAACGGCTGACATCACAAAGATGTTATTTTTGATTGAATAATTCGGCATAATTTCGATGGATGACCCAATCAAAGGCACGAACGCAGCTTTTTGGTTTTTTACAGATAAATACAATGTTGACGCAGTATGAAACGGATAGCAGAGTTAGATTGCTCTTCCCATTGTACCATTTCTTTCATATTTCCAAAAAAGTTCAATTAGGTTTGAACAATCTTTTCTTTATTTTGACAAATATAATTGCTTTTTTAAAATAAAAAAACATTAATCACAGTACTTAAAATTTAAACATTCTTCATATATGTGGTTGAATTCTATATTGGAAACGATTGGGAACACCCCGCTCATTAAACTGAACAAATTGGCTAATCAAACAAAAGCGACTGTTTTGGCGAAAGTTGAATATTTTAACCCGGGTCAAAGTGTGAAAGATCGGATTGCGGTTAAAATGATTGAAGATGCTGAACGCGAAGGCAAGATTAAGCCCGGTGGGACAATTATTGAGGGTACATCAGGAAATACCGGAATGGGTTTGGCGCTTGCGGCGGTAGTAAAGGGATATAAATGTATTTTCACGACTACAGATAAGCAAAGTATGGAAAAGGTGTATCTATTGAGAGCACTTGGAGCAGAAGTGAAAATTTGTCCGACGAATGTTGAGCCTGAAGATCCGCGCAGTTACTATTCGGTGGCCAAAAGATTGAGTCAGGAAATTCCAAACTCATATTATCCGAATCAGTATGACAATTTAAGTAACACTCAAGCGCATTATGAGTCAACCGGTCCAGAAATTTGGGAACAAACCGAAGGTAAAATCACTCACTTTGTAGCCGGAATGGGAACTGGCGGAACTATAACCGGAACGGCAAAATATCTCAAAGAGAAGAACCCAAACATCAAAGTGGTTGGAATTGATTCGGTAGGATCGGTATATCTCAGCTATTCTAAAACGGGTGTTTTTGATAAAACACAAATTGCACCTTACTTAACGGAGGGAATTGGCGAGGACATCATTCCGGGTAATATAGATTTCAAGTACATTGATGCAGTAATTCAATGTAATGATGCAGATGCATTTCACACTACCCGTGCCTTAGCCAAAAAAGAAGGGTTATTCATAGGTGGCTCCTGTGGAGCGGCTGTTTGGGGAGCGTTAGAGTATGCCCGATTAAATCAGTTAACCGAAAATGACGTTGTGGTTGTGTTACTTCCGGATAGTGGAACTCGATATGTTTCAAAAATCTATAATGATGAATGGATGATGCAAAACGGATTTTTGGATAAAAGCTCGCAGCCATCGGCTAGAGACGTGGTTGACTTCAAATCGGGTACCGGTGCGTTACTTGTTGCTGATCAAAATGATTCTATTGATGAGGTCATCACGATGATGACGCGCAGTAATATTTCGCAAATGCCCGTGAAGGGTAACGATGGTTTTATAGGTAGCATTAACGAAAGCAAAATACTTGCTCATTTGATTAAAGAGCCAACATTACGAGATATTTCAGTGAGCAAAATTATGGAAAAACCATTTCCAGAAGTCACCTGTGATGCTTCTTTAGATGATATCACGAAGTTACTAAATCGTGGAAATAATGCCGTTATCGTCCATTTAAGTGAAGGTGGCTATCAAATTATTACAAGGAGTGATCTAATTCACACCCTTTCAAAACAAAACTAACTCAGATTAAATTTTAGATTTTATACTATGGATAAGAACAATGCCAATAACAAAAAACAACTGGAAATTGAACTCACCAAAGAGGAATCTACAGGTACGTATTCAAATCTTGTAATGATAACTCATTCACCTTCTGAATTTATCTTAGATTTCATTGCTGTAATGCCGGGATTACCTAAAGCGAAAGTTGTTAAACGATTGGTGTTAACCCCTGACCATGCCAAGCGACTTTCTTCGGCGTTAATGGATAATATCAACAGATATGAAGCGCAGCATGGTACCATTAAAACTGCCGGTCAGGTTGATATGCCATTTAATTATCGTGGTCCGTTACCGGAGGCGTGAAATGCGCCTCACTTTGGAGCTCGAATAAGCAAAATCATACTTACAAGGAAAAAAATAATATGTGGCAGGAGGGCTGCGTGTAATGGCTCAATACTGCCTGATGCCCCAAATGGCTCTATTATTTTCATTAATGCGATATAGAGAAAGCTGATGGCCAGCCCTAAACCGAAAATGGCGCCTTTTCCACCTTTTCTTCGTTCAGAGGCAACGGCGATACCAATAATGGTAATTATGATAATCCCCAGAGGATAGGCGGCTTTTCCGTAAAATTGAACCATTGGCACCTCAATTCCTGCAGCTCCACTACGCCTGAGTGAACGGATGTAATCGACTATTTCAGGGTAGGTGAGAAGGTAGATATCTGCGGTTGTACGGTGAAGATCACGGGGGAGGATATTCAGAGTGGTGTCCATTCTTGCAATTTCTGTACGATGAATTCCACCGGCATGAAATGCACTTACATTTGATCTGGTTAAGGTCCAAACAGAGGTGGTATCAATCCATTCCATTCTAACGGCTTCCTTTTGCCGAACAATTTCGTTACCCTCGAAATTGAACATGGTTACACCATACGCAATATTTCTGCTACTATCGAAGTAATTGATAACAATTAAACTTTGCGGGGAATCTTGCCGGTAAATTTTGTGACGTTCAACGCGCTGTGATCCCCTTGAAATAAACTCACGCTCAAAATCAATCCGATCCGCATTAGATTTTGGAATGATATATCCATCCAAATAACTAACGCCAACGGTTACGATTGTCGCAAATAACACAAATGGCACCATGAAACGGTAAAGACTTACTCCGGAAGATTTTATGGCAACTAACTCAGACCGCTCTGTCATGTGACCCACAATAATCAAAACAGATACAAAAACGGCCAATGGTGAAACCAATCGTATGATTTCGGGGATGTAATTTAGATAATAGCGATTCCAGATGTCGCTTAAAGTAGCTCCTCTATCGGTGAAATTGTCACTGTTCTCGGAAAAATCAATGACGATAAAGACAAAAATCAGAACCAAAATTACCATAAATGTTAGTATGGTAAGTCTGGCGAAAATAGATCGGTCTAATTTGGTCAAGACGATTTCCTCCACAAATCAGAAAATTTGAAATCGTACATGACCTTTAGAGTAAGATACAATCCTAAGGCAAGAAGCGTTAGATTTGAGAACCACATCCCCCAAAAAGGACTAATAATGAGTCGGTCGGCGAGTTTTTCACCTTGAATAATTCCAATCCAGTAATACGTGAATATGATAGTGGCCATGATTGCAGCAAAGCCAAGATTTCCGTTCCGA
>Ga0213835_100207_pt1 | contig 69622 bp, 62 predicted proteins | sample SWPATP01_FD_160576 | JGI IMG/M metagenome (GOLD analysis project Ga0213835, IMG submission 160576) | Coastal seawater microbial communities from Marineland, Florida, United States - SWPA TP0 #1 | ecosystem: Environmental > Aquatic > Marine > Coastal | place: USA: Florida | collected 2016-08-05 | reverse complement strand
TGGGGGCGGGTTTATGACAATTCCGGTGGGGAAGTTTGATTGACTGCGGAACCCGCCCCTACGGGCTGGTGGTTGATGATTTATGGGTGGGTGGGGGCGGGTTTATGACAATTCCGGTGGGGAAGTTGAATTGACTGCGGAACCCGCCCCTACGGGCTGGTGGGGGCGGGTTTATGACAATTCCGGTGGGGAAGTTGAATTGACTGCGGAACCCGCCCCTACGGGCTGGTGGTTGATGATTTATGGGTGGGTGGGGGCGGGTTTATGACAATTCCGGTGGGGAAGTTTGATTGACTGCGGAACCCGCCCCTACGGGCTGGTGGTTGATGATTTATGGGTGGGTGGGGGCGGGTTTATGACAATTCCGGTGGGGAAGTTTAATTGACTGGAGAATGGGAGGATTTTTGTGTTAATGATAATTGCGGTTTTTGATATGGTAAGTTAAGGCTATATTCCTAAAGTTTTAGCAATCCGATCGCGACTTTTTGCTAAATGTGCTATACTGTAAGCATCTAGTCGATCGCCACGACGTTTTACTAGATAATCTAGGGATTCTTCTAATTGCTTAAACTGAAACCAGGCTAAGGTCTGTGCATCTTGGGGAGCGGGGGTATTTCCTAATACTATATTAGTCATTAAATCCAGATAAACTTGTTGCAGGGAACGACGCACTGGACCAATAGATATTTGTTTTTCGCTAGTCCATAGTTCCGACCAGATGCTATTTGTTAGCATTTCCAATAATTCTGGTATGGTTAAAGCATTACCGGGAGAAGTTTTAAATTCTAAATCCCGTAAACGAGTTAGCCTCGCTGGTGAAAGTAGTTCAGATAAAATTCGACTTTGCACCCACAAAATGCGATCGCTAATCGGATAATCTAAGGACGCAAAACGATTAGGATTTCCCCAATCAGACCATCGAGAAGGAACTAAGCGATTTAACAAGTTCGGAGAAAAATTAAAAGCATCTTCAGCAAATACATATTTGGCTAAAAGTTTCAAAGCCTCCCTTTGCTGAGTGACTGAAATTGGTTCTAAAGGTAAAGAACCGCCACTATTACCAATGCGATAACGATGGAAAGACTGACCCCCTATATATGGTATGGCATTAGCTGCATTATTAGCATAATAACTCAAAATTATATTAAAAGCTGTCAGCAGTTGGTCAGATTCTTGACTGCTGGGAAATGAACGGGTTTCTAACCTATCCCATATTGACCTGGCATTGTCTAATTGCCATTGAGAATAGCGTAACATCTCACTACTGAGATCCCATGGTAGCGCCTCGGGGTCAAGAAAAATTCCCCATACATCTTCATCGGTTGCAAATGCTAGATCTTGAGCAGTTGCCTGTGCTACAATTTCCTGCAATTGGCGAGACTCTAAATAAGGTGTATGTTCTAAAATAGGTTGATATCCATATTGAATCGCCCAGTCATCATAAGCGCCTAACACTACGGGAAAATAATCGCCCTGGGGTTGTCCTGGGGGGGCTAAATTAACTGGTAAATAGTCCATTACTGAGGCGGTCATTCCCCTAGTCCGGGTAATATGGCGATCGTTTAATTCTTCTGGTGTTAGCATGGTACTACCTCGGAAATTGTGTCTTAACCCCAAAGTATGACCAATTTCATGGGCGGTTAAATAACGCAAATATTGATTAATATACTCATCTATAGAATCTTGGTGAAACCTAGGATTCACAGACATGGCGATCGCACCAATAGCCAATTGACGAGTAGATTCTACCTCAAAACAAAAATGCTCCAATGCTATTAAATATTCCTGATTATTAGGGGTGGGTTGTTGCCAATTTCGCCCTAATAAACCATCATGACATTGTGCATAACTACCCTCGACTAAAATTTCCTGTCTTTGTCGCAAGCTGTCAATGGCTTGACTTTCAATCACCATATCTGCATCTAAAATTTGACCTGTTAAAGGGTTAACATGGGAAGGACCATAACCACTGAAAGGAGAGTTAAAAGATGTAGACCAGCGAATGGTATTATAACGGACATCGGCGGGGTCCCAGGTAGCATTATCCGGCATTTGTCTAACTTTGATCGCATTCATAAAACCCACCTTTTCAAAGGCTTTATTCCACATTAAAGCCCCTTCTGCAATGGCTTCACGGTATGCTAAAGGGATGGTATTTTCTAGCCAAAATACAATGGGTTCTACTGGTGCTGACAAGGGCGCACTAGGGATTTGTTTTTGTAAATTCCAGCGGTTAATATAGCGCACCATTGCGCCTGGTCTGCTGGGGTTAGAAACATCCCGATAAATAGTTGTAAAATAGCCGATTCTTTCATCAGCTAGGCGAGTTCGGTAGCTGTGATCATCAGGAAGGGCGAGAAAACTGTAGCGAATTTGTAGGTTAAATGCACGCCTATCAGAAATAGCCGGGCTATCAGGTACCAGGTTTCTCCCCACTGCTGTAAACCCTAATACTGATGCAACTTCAATATTATTCGGAAAAGCCTTGAGACTAGAAATAGAGGATTTATCAGCATCAAAATTGTAGTTATTTTGTAAACTTAATACCAGTCGAGAAACGACTCCAGAAAATTCGTTATTTCCTACTAACACTGGGCTAAAATCAATTAAAATACTCTGTCTTTCAGGGTGGGTAGCCATGACGGGTAGGGAGTATAAAACTGAATCCCTAAAGGCACGTTCTATGGCGGCGGCTTGCGGTTCTTGAGGATTAATCCGAAAGTTGATATTAGGAATTAATAATTCTATCCGGTTGGGAACAGAACGCAGTTTAAATAGGAAATTTCCTAAATCTTGACCACTCCAAAAGTTACTATTTTCTAACCCAGACTCCAGGCTAATAAAACACAGAAAATTTTGCCCAAGCTGTTGGGGTTGAATTTCCAGATAAACCTGTCTAGTTTCGGGTTTGTGATAGAGAGTAAACAACCCGATAAATTGTTCTGTGCCCTGGATGATACTATCAAAATCAGGGGGTTGTGTCTGTTGCTGGGATATCTGAAATGGAGCGATCGCCCCTCGGTTGGGGATTTGTGCGATCGCCTGAGTCAACCCCATTGTCACTATGACAAATGAGATCACAACAATTATCAGATATCGGCTTAATCTTCTCATTAACCATTAGGTGTTCTGAGATCGTATTGTTCTAATTTCTGCTCAAAAATCTCAGACGCTTGTTCAGCAGGTATATCCAACATTTGCCACAAATGGGTCAAAAACTCTCGTTCTTTAATAGACAAGACCCCATCAACCAATAACAAATCGCTAACTACTGTAAACACAGTTTCCTGAAGTTGTACAGGTAAAAACTCACGAGCGATCGCCAATAGAGAGTAAGTCCCCTTGAGGGATAGTAACTCAAATAACTTCTCGACTAAATTAGTGAGTTTTTGCTCTGAATATCCGTTAAACAGGGGAAGTTCCGACAATACAACTATAATCCGTTCCCTTTCCTGGGCGCACAGATAGCCGTCAGCACAGATAGCACTAACAGCGATCGCCGCAAACGCCTCCGGGGTAGACAGAGAAATCCGTGTTTCATCCTGTCCTTTAAAGATTTTGTTGAGTATGCTCATCAGAAACCCACTCTCTCAACAACGAATAAAGGGTTCATTGTAGCACAACTTATATTTTACCATTGCCCCCTACTCCGTGATTCCCCCGGAGCAAGGAGCCTGTCCATTATCGTGCGTTACCCCTAGGAAGAGTCAAACCCTCAGCCGCAGCTCGATATTCTTCCACCGCGTCGCTAAAATCAATAGGAAGCACAGCCACGACATTTTCATGAGGACGGGGAATAATTACCCAAGTTTCCAAAGCCCCCCCATATACCTTCTCTACCGCTGCAATACCAGCATCCATAGCGGTTTTCACCTCGGAAACATCTCCTCGTATCATCACCGTAAACCGAGCGCTACCCGCCCGAATATAGCCCACTAGGGTGACACGACCTGCTTTAACCATTGCATCTGCTGCCGCCAAAATTCCTGGAAACCCCTTCGTTTCCAGTGCGCCCACTGCTTGTTGTGACATCGAAACTCTCCTGAGTGAATAATAACCCGTCGCTGCACCTCAAAACTTGAGTCCAGCGACAATTGTTGACAAATTTACCAGAATATGCTATATGTACATACTCCCAACCTGAGCGACCAGTTAGACTCGGAAGGGTTCGCTCTTGGGGGTATGGTGAATAGGAAGAACATCAACAATATTAGGCGGAGGGTTAGGAATGGTGTAGTGAGTAATAATCGTACACCCAAAGGTATTTTGAGCCGCTGCAATACCAGCCTCCATTGCGGGCTTAACTTCCGAAACTCCGCCCCGAATGGCGACCATAAACTCTCCCCGTTCTGCTAAATCAAAATAAACCAAAGTCACCCGTCCAGCTTTAACCATTGCATCAGCCGCCGCCAGTACACCTGGAAAACCCAAGGTTTGAATTACACCCACCGCCTCTGGCATGGAATGTCTCCTCGCTCATTGATATTGCTCAAGCTAATTTTACGCCGAAAATAGCACTTAAACATACTATTGGTTTAGAAAACTTTAGGAACAGTGGACCGCCCAGTGATGATGGTTAACTGTCACCAGACCTGTGGTTCCCGATTCCCGATCGCTGGTATATATAAAATTAGATGGGTTAAGGGACAGACAAAATGGCCACAGGACGTATAGCAGAAATTTTGCGGACAGGTAAACCCGGTGAAGCGGTAACGGTTCAGGGTTGGGTGAGGACTAAACGGGAACTGAAGGAGTTTACCTTTGTTGAGGTTAATGATGGGTCTTGTATGGCTAACCTTCAGGTAGTCCTCAACCCCGATTTAACAGATTATGCAGCAATTTTACGACAACTGAACACCGGCGCATCCGTGGAAGTGGTTGGGGAAATTGTCTCCTCTCCTGCGAAAGGTCAACGTATTGAACTCAAGGCTGATACTGTACAGGTCTATGGTGAGGCTGACCCTCAGACCTATGTTTTGCAGAAGAAGCGACACTCTTTTGAGTTTCTACGCACGATCGCCCATTTGCGATCGCGTACTAACACCTATGGCGCAGTCTTTCGGGTTCGCAACGCCTGTGCGGCGGCGGTTCACCAATTTTTCCAAGAAAGAGGCTTTCTGTGGATACATACCCCTATTATCACCGCCAGTGACTGCGAAGGGGCGGGAGAATTATTTTCCGTCACCAGTTTAGATCTCAATAATCTACCCCTCACCGATACCAAAGCTATAGATTTCTCCCAAGACTTCTTTGGAAAACGCGCATTTCTTACCGTTAGCGGTCAACTAGAAGCTGAAATTATGGCTCTGGCTTTTGGCAATGTTTACACTTTTGGCCCCACTTTTCGGGCGGAAAATTCTAATACTTCTCGCCACTTAGCCGAGTTCTGGATGATTGAACCAGAAATGGCTTTTTGTGACCTTGATGGTAATATGGACTTGGCTGAGGCTTTCCTTAAACATATCTTTAAGTCCGTTTTAGAACAATGTCCAGAAGACCTGGAATTTTTCAACCAAAGAATTGATAATTCCGTCTTGGCTACGGCTGATAATATTATCAATAATGAATTTGAACGCATTACCTATACCGAGGCGATCGCACTATTGGAAAAAAGCGATCGCACCTTTGAATATCCCGTCAGTTGGGGCTTAGACCTACAATCCGAACATGAACGCTACCTAGCTGAAGAACTCTTTAAAAAACCCGTAATTGTTACCGACTACCCCCAGGAAATCAAAGCCTTTTATATGCGTCAAAATGAAGACGGAAAAACTGTCCGCGCCATGGATGTTCTCGCCCCAAAAGTTGGCGAAATTATCGGCGGTTCTCAACGGGAAGAACGCTTAGATATCCTCCAAAAACGTATGGAAGCCTTACAAATTAACCCCGATGAATTATGGTGGTATTTAGATTTGAGGCGCTATGGAACTGTTCCCCATGCGGGTTTTGGTTTAGGGTTTGAACGGGTAGTTCAGTTTATGACAGGGATGGCTAATATTCGTGATGTAATTCCTTTCCCCCGCGCTCCCCAAACCATTGATTTTTAAACAGTCATTTACACGGGTACGTCAGTTTTTAATGTTCCGGTCTATTATCACTATTTGACCGGTTCTGACCCTACCACTACCAAATGTCATTAAAATATGTCCCCTTGACCTATCCGAGAGTTTTAATTCGAGGCTGAATATTAGTTATTTTTAGTTAAAATTAAAGAGGGATTTTTGCAATAATTTAATCCCTTTATTTGCTACATCTGAATAACTCAACTCTCCCGCAAATATGCGGCTCATAGTCGCGGTGGCTGAAGGTTTTTTGACAGCTACTTTATAGCCAAATTGAGGAAAACGGTAAAATATTTGAGCTAATTTCTGAGCCCACATCATCTGATTACCCCATTCCTCATTTATCGTCTCTGTGTACTTATCTAAAGCATTAATATTCCCCCCTAGGGCTTGATTAATTGCTTCAGCAGCTTTTAAACCACTAAAAATAGATGGACGAATACCCTCAGCCGTAAATGGATCAACCACACAAGCCGCTTCTCCTGCTAAAACTGCATTTTGGGTATGTAGTTTTTGTTTACCATCCCACAGAGAAATCGGATGTCCGCATTCGGTAGCATTATCTAAATTCAGGTTAAAAAATGTCGCATAATCTTCTAATATTCGTTTAAAATTTTGTGCTTTGCGTTGTTTAGAAAAGGCTCCGGCTCCTAGGGAATAGCCGTCAGCTTTAGGGAAATTCCAGCCATAACCACTATTGACTAAACCAAACTCAAAATAGGTTTTCATATCCACAGGTTCAGATGTCGGTATTTCTAATTCTAACGCCCCCGCTACCAGTTTCTTTTGTTTGGTAAATCCTAACCATTTTGCCATAGGACCTTTAGCACCATCCGCCCCAATTAAATAACGACCCGTGTAGGTATCTTCCGGGGTTTTAACTAACCAGCGATCGCTCTTAAATTCTATCCCCATAACCTCCGTATTATCTTTAACTGTAGCCCCTTTACTGATAGCCTGTTTCACAATAAAATAATCAAAAACCTCTCGCCTGACCATCCAAATCGGATTGATTTTTAATTCCACCTCTATGGGTTCCGATTTATTCCATGTATAATAAACCACATGAGTTTGCAGAGAAATTGCCGGCGAAAAATCGAAATCAAACCAATCCTGAACTACCGGAGAAACTCCACCCCCACAGGGTTTATATCGTGGCAAAATCGCTTTATCAATAACTAAAATCGAATGACCTTTTTTCGCCAAATGATAGGCTGCTGTCGCTCCCGCTGGACCTGAACCTACAATAATACAATCAAAAATCATTAATTTATCCTTAAAATTAAAAGCAGGGAATTAAAGATTAGTCGGTGTTTCAATAATCTTCTCCCCTGCTCTCTAACTATCTTAACCTGGGTGGGTTTATTATGACGGGGATAGATAGGGCGGGTTTATTATGACGGGGATAGATAGGGCGGGTTTATGTGCATTTATCTGTTACTACCATATAGCCCCGTGAACCCGCCCCTACCAATTACCATATAGCCCCGTGAACCCGCCCCTACCAATTACCATATATCCCGGTGGGTTTACACCCATTAAGGTTTCCGTTGGCGAACTGCTGGAGCCGCCGCCGCCCCATAGTTGATCCGACACCCCACGTTAAAGATGCTTGAACCGCATTCTAAGGGTACTATTTGGTCATTGAGGATGGCGCTACAACTGACATACTCATCGCCATTGGTATCTCTGATCATACACCTAATCGGAGTCGCTCCAGAACTCTTTGACCAAGCCTTCATCCCTAACTCCGCTACTATATGAGACCAAAAAAATGACAGCAAACCGATCGCCGCTACTACGGACAGAACTATTCCTACTTTCAGTTGCCAACTATTGATGATATTTACGAATTTATCCTTGATGCTACTTACCGCCTCTACAGCATTATTACTGGTTTCGGTTGAATTATCTGCCATTTGTTTATTCTCCTGTCGTTTTTTAACAAGATAGCGCATTAACACTCCCTCGTTACCGTCTCCCCTTAACAGCTAATATTTTGATAGCCGATTATGTTAAGTTTTGTTACAAATTGTGGCGATCGCCCTAGTAATGAGAGATAACTATTGACTTGGGCGGGTGGCTGTGCTACCATTTTAAATAATGGGAGGCATGACTTAAAAATTATTTTTGGATATATTTCAATTATAAAGCGTAATGCTATAATATTACCTCCCATTCCCCCATCTTGTCAACCCCTTTAGGGCGGCGGGCAATTTTTTTAAAAAAAATTTAGAGCAATGGAATGGCGGCAATTGTGGAATTAATTAAGCCTTTAACAAGCGGATAAATTCCAGTGGTAAGCCGTCAGCATCAGCAATAAAAGCGACCTCATAAACGCGGTTACTGATTAGCTGTTGGGTAGGGGGAAGGAGAACCTTTAAAGAGGGGATGCGATCGCTTAAATCATGAATCCAAGTAGGTAAATCAGGAGTAATATCAGTCAAGTCAAAGGAGAGATGATAGTAACCGACATAATGTTCATCTCCAAAGGGGTCAGGGGGTGGTGACGGTTCAGGAATTTGGATAAGTTCAAGGCGGCCCAAATCCCCTTGCATCCAACAGGCGAGGGTGTAGCCAGTAGTAAAGCGATCGCTGACATCGAACCCCAACTGCTGATAAAATGCGATGGCGCGATGAATATCAGCGGTGCGAATAGAAGCATGGTGCATGAAGTTATCCCCATCTATTTCAATCACCGTAAATAATAAGGATAAGATGCAGGAGAGTCCTTTTCTTTTTCCTTTTCCAGACTAAAGTTAATCACATCCCAACAGGGTTCAACCTGTGGCGAGGGGCTAAACTCTACAGGAAGACCATATAGACGAGTTTCCGCCACCTCCGATTGGTCACGCCAGGGGGTGTTACGTTCAAGATAAGAACTAATTAACTCCTGGTAACGCTGGGCGATAATGACTCGTGTGGCTCGATATCCCTGAGTATATAAGCGATCGAGGGCTTCGTGTATTTCAAAGCGGATACCGTCAGGATGGGTATGCTGTCGATACCATTCATCCTCCCATAAACGCCATTGTCGCCCGGATTGAAGATGTACCAATTCGCCAGTTTGAGGATCAGCTTCAAAAGCCCCATGTCGAGGACAGAGGTAAGTATCGGTCAGGGTCAAAGCGGGGATTTTTTGGCGACAGTGAGGACAGCGAATCTCCGCCCCAAAAATAGGGTACTGCAAGACAGAATTTATCATGAAAGCGTTTTCCGAGCCAGTAGTGGTCTATTATAACGATGGGTTTTGTATATGTATCAATCAGCCATCCCTTTAAGCTATGAACCTACCTGATCAAGCTCCCATTTGTCCAGCAGTCGGTCATTTTCCCCCACCTGATTTGTCTAAGGCTGCATTTGTCGCCCCAGGTGCGGTGGTGGTTGGTGATGTACAAGTGGGTTCAGGAGCGAGTATTTGGTATACTGCGGTAGTGCGGGGGGATGTTGAACGGATTATTATAGGCGATCGCACTAATATTCAAGATGGGGCTATTCTCCACGGCGACCCCGGATATATTACCCATTTAGAACATGATGTTACCGTAGGTCATCGGGCGGTAATCCATGCCGCCCATATTGAACCGGGAAGTTTAATCGGCATTGGGGCAATTATACTAGATGGAGTGCGAGTCGGTTTCGGTAGTATTATCGGCGCGGGTTCTGTAGTGACCAAAGACGTACCACCGCGATCGCTAATGGTGGGAGTTCCCGCTAAACGTATCCGGGAAATTTCCGAAGCCGAAGTCACAGAACTTATTGACCACGCCCAACGATACGAGAAACTGGCACGATTTCACGCCGGAGGTGGCACGGAGACCGGATTTGAACTAAAATAGGGACGCACTCTAAAAATTCCTTGGCTACCAGTTATCCCATGAGGGATGAAAATGTCGGAGAAATTGTTATAGCCGGGGTGGAAGGTGGAAAATCAGCTTGACACTCCCCGCTCTGAAGAGACGGGGATTCTTGGCTCACCGAGACCACTTAAACTAGATTCCTTGCGTCGTCTAGCCCAGAGGTGGGACTCTCCCCAAGCGTTACTTTCGGTTATGGTCGAAAGGGAAGTCGCCTTCCCCAACTCCAATACAAAACCGTGCTTGATACTTTCACATCACACGGCTCCTGATGTGGATACCCCTTTTGACATCGGGAACAGGGTAACGACTTCCGGCTTTGTGACTTCAACTTTTAGAGCTAAATACAACATCGTAGTCTTTAAACTCGCTATCGTCGTAAACACTCCTAATTGTCGCCATCTCTATATCCACACCGTGACTAGTGGGCATATCCTAACCATTACAGTTAGGCATTGGCTTTCAGTCACATCCTTTCCCCTTAAAGGTATGCGCTTACACTTTCACTACTGTGCAGGTACATCCTGCCACTTGAGAGCCTAAAAGGGGTTTAAACGTTCCGTTTATACGGGCATTCCATCTTTAGATTTGTCCTCAGAACCGGGGTACTTTTAAAGGTCTGTGTAGGTATCTCATACAAAATCCTACTTTTCCCCTTACTCTTTTGAGCGCAGCGTATCAACCTATTTCGCTACTGTGTTATTACGATGGTTCAAGCCGGACATTCGGTTTCCCTAATCATGGATGGTTGGCAGTGGTCGGATTATTGGGAATAGGTTTCCCTCACGCCTTCCGTTCCCCGCTTCAATCCTGGGGTTATGATTCCCAAAACTGGGGGTGGCTATCGCCGTTACTCTCAACGCCCTGATTTCTCAGTTGGTTTATGACCTTGAGTTCCCTGCCTTGCTTAGATTTCTCCAAGCGTCGGGACATATAAACAGTTATGGGATGGTTAGGGGTGCGAATCCCTTATATTCCACCAAGGGGTGGAAGTCCCACTAGGAGGTTATTTCAGGCATTGCAGCCTTATTTGACTCCTAAACGTCTCGCACGTATGCCCTACCGTAGTTGCATTTCTGCCAATCCTGTTTAGATTAAAGCAAATATACCTCAAAAACTGATTTGTCTAGTTCCTGTGAATCTTTTACCTGCTGCCTGGAGGAAGCTAGAACAATGCAGCAAAACCGCATAGATTCAATGGTCAAGGTTCAGTGTACGCCTTGAGGCAACAAGGTTTTTTAAGTGGTTGGTTACCTCGCACCACTACAATCCGTGTAGCATTTATCTAGTAAGCGTGTCAAGTCAAACAGCGATGTTGTTCGAGAGTTGATCAGGTCTTGGGCTGACGGGCACTAAAGTACCCGTGTCGCCTTTCATCCTTGCTCTCTTGAGACAAGGTTTTCATGCTCCAGTGCTGTTCGCATAACAACACCCTCAAGACCCGAAACATCCTGTCGGTACTATTGCATACCTGGCTGGAGTTGCTGGATGATAAGTACAAGTTGCTAGGACCCGCAAGACTTTTTTTGGTGATTTACGGGCGTTAACCTGTTACCTGTACTTAGACAGTTGGGAGGGCCTACTGACGTTTATCCTGCAAGGTTTAGAGTTAGACATTCTACCCAATAGCAGTCGAATTTCTATAATGAGAATGGCTGCGATCGTTTACAATAGGGTGATTGCTCAGTGGAAGCATTCCCAGATCTGATGGAAAAAGATAAAGAATTTGCCGTTCATCAACAAGTTAGAGTGATTGCTCTACCGCCATATATCAAAACAGCGGAACCCATGCCGATTCTACGGCCTCCGAACGTGATCAAGTTAGGTGAAGTGGGGGTAGTTCTCGATCGCCGTCCTGGTGGTTACTGGGGCGTTAGATTCACCAAAGGTTCATTTTTAATAGAGAGCCAATATATTGAGGCAGTGGAAAACCCAGAGCCAGAAAGCAGGGTGTCTGACTGACACCCTGGGGAGTTAAACCAACAGTCAAATTACCACAGGCCTCTAATTGGACCAGGAGCCGGCGCTGGTGCCGGCGCTGGTGCGGGTACAGGCCGTGGCACTGGTGCAGGTGCAGGCCGTGGCGCGGGTGTTGGTGCGGGCCGTGGTTGTACAACACCAGCACCAGCACCTGGTAAATCAACTCGTTGAGCAGAACAGCCACCGACAATTCTTGTACCATCGGAGAACTGAGTCCCAAACTGTGAACCCTGTCTAAACAGAGATCCCAATTCGGTACTTACGCTCTGCATTTTAGCGACTGTTGCCGGAATATTGGCGACATCGACATACATTCCCGGCACAGGATAGTATTTCAGAAACTCCAAGAAAGAGATTTTGCCATCGTTGCTGAGGGCGTTAATCAGTCCAGCGCGAATAGCTTTGCCATTAGCAACTCGCCGATGGGTTCGTACAGTTGCACCAATTTCATCAGTTAGTTCTTGACCTGTGGGAGTGTAAATCATACAGGAAAATGGTACTAGGTCAAAGCCAATTTCTAATCCCATCAATCCCCGCAGGGTGTCTGCCTGAATCCCGGAAGCACCGACAATCTGGCGAATAGTTTTAGTGGTCACTCCATCTCTGGTAAATGCCTCTAAATCGCTGATGTTGATGGGAGCTTGGAAAGGTCCATAGGTGAGAATCACTCGCTCGGCGGCGATCGCACCACTTTGAGCAAAAATTACACCAGCGATCGCTCCGAAAAACAATCCCGGACGAAAATTCTTCACACTTGGTAGTTTCATGTAAAACCTCACTTAAAAGAATGAAAACTGCCATTTCTCATAACAGATACACTTAACCCCCAAAAATTGGGCAATAGTCGGAAGTATCTGAGTATTGCACAATCTTAAAAAGCAGACGTGGAGGTGTCTCTTAATGCTTTCAACATTAGGTTGAAAGCGGACTATTCTCATGTACAAATCGCCTTTTGTCAGCCAAAATTTACAGGCGATGCACTTTACGTCTACTACAGAACAGCTATGCTGCTATAGGCCTTGACGGTTCCGAGTGTATCAATAGTTGGGTATAATGTCAAGCATTTGGGTAAGAATTTCCCAATAATAAACTAGCAGTCGGCAGGCCTTATGCACCACAATTTCGGATCCGGTTGCGGTTATAGTCAGCTTAAATGTAGTTGCCAAATTTCACAAGCTCGAAAACATTAATTTTTGCCAATCTGTTCCTAGTTCCCAGGATTTGAGGGGTTAACTAGGTAGCAAAATGAAGAGTGATTTCATGGCTTCTAGGCTTAGAATGGCTACTACTCCTCCCGCTGATAGGAGAGTCACGGGAATCAGAATCCTCTGTAGTAGACGCAGCGATCGCATTAGTTCCTGTTCATAGTATTGTTTAACATTATACAGGGCACCATCGAGATGTCCGGTTTCTTCGCCAGTGCGAATCAAATTGATAGCGATCGCCGGGAGTCGTTCCCGCAGACATTGGCTGAGATTTTTGCCGGCGGGAATTTGTCCCAAGGCTACGGTTAAAGTTCCCCTCATCTGCGGACATGGAATGCGATCGCGCACCAATTCGATCGCCATGAGAATTGGCAAGCCACATCTAATGGGCAATTCCAACTCAGCTAGATATAGCATAGAACGGGCGGTTTGAATACGACGGATCAAAGGCAGTCTGGGGATAAGTTTGTAGACCATAAACCCGACAACGCCGGCTAGAAACATCCACAACAGCCAATCATTTAGGTTAGCCTCATGGGTGTATAAGATAGTCGCCAGTAGCAACAGAAGACTGAAAGCAGTAGTCGCAGCAGCTATGGTCACAGAACGATAAAAATTTTGTCGGTGGGTCTGCTGTTTTTCAATTTCAGCCAGTTGTAACAACATTTCCGGTAGTGCGCCGCTGGTGGCTGCTATATCCAGCAAACTAGCAGTCCACCAGTCAAATATCCGAGGGGCTCGTCTGAAAGCGACAGATAAATCTTCCCCACGACCGAGAGATTTAATCACTTTCCCCAGGTAACGACCAAGCCGAGGATTGCTTTTTTTGGCGATTACTATCAAACTTTGATAGACTGTCAAACCAGATTCCAACAGCACTGCCAGTTTAGTATATAGTTGGGCTTTTTCCTGGGGGGTCATAGGGCATGGGTGCAAGGAATTAGGAACTCTCTTTAAAACCGGGTTTCTATGCTGTTTCTAGGTTGTCAAAGAATATTTTCGGAATAAACGGGGTTTTTTGAACATCAACTGAGCCATGACTTTCGGCCATGGGGGTTGCTCGTTGGGGGTTACATATCTACGAGTTTCCGCCTGACTCGTTCTCGGTGAGCGATAATTGGTGATGGTTGGGGTTGTTCGCTGAGTTCTAGGGCGATCCCATAGGAATTAAAAGCCTCTTGATATAGGGCAATTTGCTCGAAGGCTTGGCCGCGTCTGACCCAGGCTTCCCAGTAGTCGGGTTTGATTTTAATGAGTCGGTCATAAGCAGCGATCGCATCTTGATAGCGATCGAGTTTTTCCAAGATCGCCCCTTGTTCTAACCAAATTTGGTAATTGTCTGGCCAAATAGCGATCGCCTCAGAAAAAGCATCCACCGCCTGCACATATTGTCCCAAACGAGCTAAAACCTGTCCCAGTTTCACCCAGGCTTGAAAGTTATCAGGTTTTTGGCGAACCAATTTCCGATAAGCCATGACTGCTTCTTCATCTCGTTTAAGTAGTTCCAATGCCATACCTCGCTGTAGTCCCACTTGGTCTGCTAGTTCGAGGGTTAAAACAGTAGTTTGAATTACTTTATCGTAGGCCTTCAGCGCATCCTCATAGCGTCCTAATCTTTCTAAGGTCAATCCCCGCTGGTTCCAAGCCTCGAGGAAGTTTGGTTGTACTTGCAGGGCATTATCGCAGGCAATTATGGCTTCTGGGTAACGCCGCAACTGAAATAAAGCGACTGCGCGACCTAACCAGGCTTCGGGAAAGTTAGAATTGAGTTGAGTAGCGCGGTCAAAAGAAGCGATCGCGGATTTATATTCTTTTAAATCCAGTAAAGTTTGACCCCGACCTATCCAAATAGCTGGGGACTCCGGGTTAATTTCCAAAGCCCGATCTAGGCTAAGTAAAGCAGTTTTCGGCCACCCCGATTTCAGAGCCATACCTTTATAAAACCAGGCTTCGTAATCGTTGGGTTGCAGTTGGATCACTTGGTCATAACAGGCGATCGCATCATTGTAGCGATGTAATTTTTGTAAGGCAATCCCCCGATTAAAAATAGCCTTGAAGCTCGCTGGTTGCAGTTCTAAGGCTTTATCGTAGGAAGCGATCGCATCGACATAACGATGCTCACGAGTCAGCATTTCCCCACGATGAAACCAGGCTTCATAGTTAGCCGGTTCCAGTTTGACCGCCCGATCTAATGATGCCACGGCTTCACTATAGCGATCGTCATTCATCAAAGCACTACCCTGGTGATACCATAGAGCCGAAATATTTGGTTTAATTTCGATCGCCCGTTTATAGGAAGCCGCAGCAGCCTCAAATTGTAGGGATGCTTCCCAAGCCAAACCCCTCTCATACCAGGCTTCAAAGTTATTGGGTTCCATAGTTAAAGCCTTGTCAAAAGAGGCGATCGCTTCTTCATAGCGTTCTAACTTCGATAGAGTCATACCTCTAAACGTCCACGGCCAATAATTTCTCGGACGCAATTTAATAGCCCGATCATAGGCCCCCAGTGCCTTTTTATACTGTTTCAACTTTCGTAATGTATTACCCAAGCGCAACCAAGCCGCCCACGAATCAGGCTTTAACTTAACCGCGATCTGATAATGTATCAGAGCCTGATCATATCGCTCCCGTTTATATAAACGATTCCCCTGGTTATACTCCCGAAATGCTTTAAATATATTGAATATCCCCCAGTTCCCGGCTTGATCTTGTTCCACCCCAACAGAATCACCCTCACCAGTGGATGTCTGAGATGTTTCAGCAGGGGTAGTTACAGGCGCAGGCTGCTGGTTTAACTGTTCATCTGTGTTCAGCAACGTCTCTTTCCTCACCGTGGCTTGATTTTGACTTTACCCACCCCGGTTAGACAGGGCTTTTTTGACTTTCAGATATCTTGCCAGTTTACCAGAATTGATACTCCGGCGGTGAACCAAACATCGTCAACCAAGTTTTCCCAGGTTAGATCGCCATACTTGGGCTTTAATTCACAAAAAAGTTTCCTTGTCAATACCTAGATTATCAGTAAAAGTTATATTGTTTATAGACTTGATTTATAGTTGTGATCTAAATCATAGCCAAAATCTGAAAATGTAAGGCAAGATCATTGATGGGAGAACGAAGGATATCCAAAGCCAATGGCAATATTTAACCGTCAATAACCCACCACTAAATGGGAGTACCGATTCTAGTGGGGGCTTGAAATAGCCCTAGTTGGACTGATCAAGCTAGGAAATGCGATCGCTAACCATTGCGGATTAGTTGTCAACAAGATTGAAGATCCAGTGTACAGCAAAAAGTATACTAACTGGTGGCGATCGCCATCTGTATTCCTATTTGAGGGATTTAATCATGAATTGGGCAAACCATACTATGCCCCGTCTGCACCTTGCTAGTTGGGTTAAAAATCATTCACACCACCATTTTCACCCATCATTTTCGCCCCTTCAACCTCTGCGACAGTGGCTGAACCAGATACAAGTCAAAAATCCGAAAACCGCCCGATTGCTATGTAGTTTAATTCCGACTCAATGCCCCTTTGAGCGAGATATTAAATTTGGCGATCGCACTATTTTTCACATTCCGCCCTTATGCAAACTCAATCCGGTTTATGAAGAATTAGTCAGTTTACGTTTTCGCGCTTTATGCTATCTGGCTGATGAATGTGGCGAGGATATCACCGCTTATCTCGGAGGCTAAAATCAGATGAAATGGTGAACCGCCAGATCAGAGTTTAATGGTTGACGATTAACCCCCATCACCCTACAACCCCTAGGTTGGAGGAGATGGGGGATTGTTAATCGAAATTAACCCCCAAAAAGATGGGCAAAAACCATGGTGTTAATGAACTAAAATCAGCCTCAGTTTTCAGAAAACGGCAAATGGGCAGGTTGAGCAAATTATCAAGTGGAAAGGTGAACTACGCAACTCCATAAGCGCGATTCATTGGCAGTGGTAGTTAACCAATTGTCTCTACTTTACTGATCTAATTCCGCATAGTGAGACTCTGATAATTCAGGTTTATCTGCGGTCCTATGGTTAGGGTGTAACCAGACAATTTGACGCTGGCGGGGGTCTATTCGGTTGCCATTTTCTTGCATAATATTTTGAGCTTGTTGAGGGTCAAAATAGCGACTAAACTCCTCTTGATGTTGTTGAACCCTGGCTTCAGTCATATTAACTTCCGCCTCAATTTCTCGCCATTTATCATGGACGATGCGTTGATTCGGCACAATTTGGACCAGTGCTGCTACTGCGAATGCAGATAATGTGAAATTTGTCAATATTTTCGCCGTAGTTTCTAATGCGAGCGATCGATGATTTCGATTGGTGCGAGGTCGGACTCGGGCTTGAGAACGACGACGCAAGGGACGGGGAGACTGCTGTGGTTTTTGAGGTGGTGTAGAAGGTTTAATCGCGTACATGATCGTCGTCTCAGTATATTTTTATCATCGAGTCTGATGCGAAGGCAAGTTGTCAGGCTGGTAGCCCGGTTGATGCGTCCCTGCATCATCTGTGGAGTTATGCAATCCTTTGCTGCGAAACTTAACCCGCAGCACTATAAATAAAAAGACCCCGACAGTTAAGCCTAGTGATAGAGACTAATTTACTGCATTATGCAGCAATTGTCTCCATTACGATCGCTTTTCTGTCGAAGTCCGGTTATTGTCCCTAGAGACAACAAAGACAGGGATCGATTCTATTTATAAAGTTCGGTGGAAAGACGGAATGCCAAAATACCGGGGATCAAGGCAATTACCAAAGCCACAAAAACTTGGGTATCGGTTAGAGACATAATAAAGAAACTCCTTGGATCTGAATGTGATCTTGATTGTTGACTAATTTGAACTAATATGGGTCGCTTGGGAAGAGTTTGTAACAAGTTTAAACAAAATGTTACGGTTTTTGGGGAAACTGGGGACCACTGATGGCGATCGCCATTGATGTCCCCAAACTGATGCTATTCTACCAGCCAGGACTTGAGGCTAGGCTCCCAGCTTACCAATTCCTCATCCTTAAACCACAGGGCGATTTCTTTTTGGGCTGTTTCTGGTGCGTCTGACCCGTGAATTAAGTTGCGACCAACACTAATCCCAAAATCTCCCCGCAGGGTTCCCGGTTCAGCATTCAGGGGGTTAGTAGCGCCGATAATCTTCCTAGCAGAGGCGATGACACCTTCTCCTTCCCACACCATTGCTACTAGAGGACCGGAAATGATGAAAGAAACCAGATCATTGAAAAATGGTCTTTCTTTGTGGACATCATAATGTTGTTCAGCCAGTTGGCGGCTGGCTTTCATCATTTTTAAACCCACCAGGGTAAAGCCTTTGGCTTCAAAGCGTTTGATAATCTCGCCGATGAGTCCCCGTTGAACACCATCAGGCTTAATAGCTAGAAATGTGCGTTCCAAGCCTAATCTCCTGTTCTTAGCAAATATCTACAGGAATCAGATTAACCCATTTTGAGTCACTGTCATCATTTAATTGGCTGATCAATTGACTCCACCTAGGGAGAGTTAATCGTTGGTGTAGTTGGTCTCAATAGTGTATAGTGCCACTGTCCCTGAATCTATAACCCCGAAATGCCATCGGATTTATCGCCTATTTGGATTTCCTTAAAAATCTCGCTACTAGCTACAGCCATCACTTTTATAGGGGGAGTTTTGGCGGCTTATCAATTGTATAGTTATCAAGGTAAATGGAAATCATTAATTGAAAGTCTTTTAATTTCTCCCCTGATTTTGCCCCCGACAGTGGTGGGATTTATTTTGCTGCGATTTTTTGGGGATAGAGGCCTATTAAGCGGGGTTTTAGCTATCCTCAATATCAATATTGTCTTTACTTGGTATGGGGGCATTATTGCGGCTACTGTGGTGACTTTTCCCCTCATCTATAAAACTTCCTGTGGGGCTTTTGAACAAATAGATAGCAATTTGTTAGTTGCCGCCCGCATTTTAGGGGCTTCTCAACTCAAGGTTTTTGTGCGAGTAGCGTTTCCTTTGGCTTTTCCTGGTATTATTTCGGGGGCGACTTTGGCTTTTTCTAGGGGACTGGGAGAGTTTGGGGCAACTCTGATGTTGGCTGGCAATATTCCGGGAGTTACTCAAACTATTCCTTTGGCGATTTATGGGGCGGTACAAGCTGGAGAAATTCAGGAAGCCTGGATATGGTCAGGGGTGATTTTATCGATTTCTTTATCGGCAATTACTTTGGCGAATTTGGGGATTAAATGGCAGCGATCGCCTCGCAAATCTCCGGGGGTTAATCATCCTCATATCAAGATTAAACTACCGGATGATTTTAGCATATATCCGCCGGAAAGTAAAGGGTTACAAGTCAATATTTATAAACAACTTCCGGATTTTGGATTACAGGTAAAATTTGCTGGCTATCCCGAAGAACCCCTAGGGATTTTGGGTGCATCTGGTACGGGAAAAAGTATGATTTTAAGATGTATTGTCGGGGTGGATACTCCCACCAGTGGCAGGATAGTTTTAAACGGGAAGGTGCTATTTGATTCTGTCCAGAAAATAAATATTCCGAGTGGCGATCGCCATATAGGTTTTTTGGCTCAAAATTACGCCCTATTTCCCCATTTAACTGTGGCGGAAAATATCGCCTTTGGTTTATCAGACCAACTCTCCCATCGTCAAATACAGAGGAAGGTTGAGGAACAATTAATCAGGGTGAAACTTCCGGGGATAGGAAACCGTTATCCTCATCAACTATCAGGGGGACAACAACAGCGAGTCGCCCTAGCCAGGGCTTTAGTAGGGGAACCCGAAATTTTACTGTTAGATGAACCCTTTTCCGCCCTAGATAGCCACATTCGATATCAAATGGAACAGGAACTTATCCAAATATTAGAAACCTATCCAGGAGTGACATTATTTGTGACCCATAACCGTTCAGAAGCCTATCGTATTTGTCCTCGGTTATTAGTAATTAATCAGGGACGGGTAGAAGCGTCTGGTTCCACACAAGATATTTTTGATCACCCCCCTACTTTATCAACCGCCCAACTGACAGGATGCAAAAACTTTTCACGGGTGGTCAGAATTTCGGAACGGGTGATAAAAAGCCTTGACTGGGGGTGTAACTTAGAATTATCAAATCCCCTTCCCCAGGGATTAACTCATGTAGGAATTAGGGCTTATCAGGTTGGGGAAAACCTGAGTTTATGGTCAGAAACCAACCCACCAGGAGAAAAAAATATCTTTCCTTGCTGGGTAGTTTTTACGATAAAATCACCCAAACAAATGAGCCTTTATCTTAAGTTAAACAGTCCCCCCAATCACCCCCAAAATTATCACCTTCAAGCTGATATTTCTAAAGCTAAATGGCAGGAACTTAATAACCATGAATTTCCTTGGAAAATTGCTCTGGCTGCTGACCAACTTTTGCCACTGGTAAACCCGGATAATTATGATACTATCCCATCACCAGATATCCTGACTAACAGGGGATTAAACTAATTTTTAATACCGCATAAATTCGGGACTACCCAAGAAAATTGCACCCTGTAAATTGGGGGGACTTTCTGCTAAAATTTGGCGAGTTTGGGCAGATAACAAAACCCCTAAAGTTTCCTCTAGCTGCTTGACATCAACTGGGTTGCCTTTATGGAGTAGTCCCCCCGCTAAGGGGACGGCTAAACTACTGCGACGCACCATGGTATCTGGGTTTAACCAAGCCTGTTGAGTGTTTTTATATCCATCAGGAGAAGGACAGCCATAAAGAGGCATTCCCAACTGATTTAAAATGCCGTTAATGGGGTCATAATTAGTCACTTCTCCGACGGCGCGCATGACTGAGGTTATATAACGATAGGGGTTTTTGAATTTACTATTGTAGTGATTTTCCTCCCAAAACTCGGTGCTGTTAAATAAGGTTTTGAGAACTTCGGTGATATCGCCTTGGGTTTCGATAAAGCGATCGCCTAAAGCCTTAACTAAAGATGATGGGGGTTCATCAGCCACAAATGCTTGGGCTAATTTATAACCGATATGTTTGGCGGTGGCGGGGTGACTGGCTAAGATATCTAATGCTTCCTCAACCTCCTCGATACCTCTGCCTTTAATAGTTCTACCCAAGAGGATTTTATCATTAAAATCATGGCGAGTTTCATCAAAATAAAATCCCTCCTGATTGCGGGGGCGATCGCTTGGTTTTGGCAATCCCCAACCTGTCAAAATTCGGGCTAATTCCATCACGTCATTTTGTGTATATCCCCCCTCAACTCCCAAGGTGTGCAACTCCAACAATTCCCGCGCATAATTCTCATTCAACCCCTTAAATCTTCCCGTTGCACCGGGACTATTAGGGGCGGTATTTTGCCAATTATCCAAATAGAATAACATAGCCGGATGCCTAGCGGTTGCGCCTAGTAGGGTGCGGAATTTCCCCCAAACATGAGGTCTAATGGCGTGTTCTTCATAGGACCCAATCCAAATTCTACTCAGTCCTTGCAATCCAAATACATTAAAATGGTTAAACCAAAAATCGACCATCACCTCTTCTAATTGGCGGGGACTATGTAAAGCCCGAATCATTCTAGCGCGACGAATTTGGTTAATTACTCTCTGTTGAAATTGCCGCCTAACTTGTGCGAGTTGAGGCTGTCCTAACCCCAGTTTTTGGGCTTCATTAACCTCTCGATTTTGTTCTCTAACTAGCTTTCCCGGTCGCCAGGGGAGGGTATCTAAGGGCTGAAGTTCCTGGGTGAGAGTTGCCGGAATAGCTAAAGAATTGGGGTTAAGTTGTGAGTTAATATATCCCGCCATCCCGGTATTTTTAATTTGATTAATCTGACCGTTAATTAAGCCTAAACTCAGTCGGTTAACCAGATGAATAATTTGGCGATCGCCCATAATTCTATACTCCTGAAAATGTTAACGCCCTAATTTATTCGGGATACCATCACAGCCGCCGGGAATAGTATTTCGAGATTTTGACCCCGACCAAGCACAGCAATAATAACGATTCTCCTCGGAGAGGTTCAAAACCCCAGTAAAATCAGCATTTTCTATGACAGCCCCAGTATTAGCACCAGTAGAGTAGTCAGGAATTAATGTCCGAGTCCGGGGACTGGCGTTTTCCACTGAACCATAAAAGAATTTAGTCGATCGCAGATTACTATGGGTGAGGTTGGCTTCATAGAGAATAGCGCGAGATAAATTAGCACGCACCAGGTCACAATTAGTTAAATTAGCGCGGACTAGGTTCGCTTCTCCCAGGTCTGTGCGCCGCAGATCGGTATTTTTTAAGTCCGTCCCGGCTAACATGGCTCCTAAATCAATAACTCGAATACCTTCGGCTCTATCTTCAGCATAACTGCCATTACCATCTAATATAGGGCGACCCAAATGGCGATCGCGTTTGAGGGGAGTAATTAACCGCGCCTGGGACAGAAACCGGAGAATTTTGGCTTTCCCATCTGCGTCTACACTACGAATAATGGCGGCGGTCCGTCCCTCTGCAATTACCCGTTCCTGGGGCCAATCTTCTAATAGTCCCTGTTCCCCTAAGGCTAAATCAGAGACCCCCTGAAAATAAGCATCGATGGTCTGTTGTTGGGTGATGCGGTTTTGCTGAATGGTTAAATCCCGGGAGATTACATATTGTCGCCAAGCCACATATACGGCTAAAATGGCGATCATAATTTGACCCAAAGCGCCGATCAATTCCCCCAGTGCGCCGATCGCATCCCAGTTAATTACAATATTACGGGCTGCGTCTGTGTTGGAACCACTCAGCATCAACAGCCCGGTAATTGCCGATAAAATCCCGAAACTAGCGACGATTAAACTACGCCAGATAGGAGGAATTAGGGTTGTCCAAATTTTACCCCAACTCGGCCAAATAATTAACAGTGATGCGGCAATAGCCACAACGGCGCTGAGATAGCCGACCCAGACGTTATCGATCGCTAACCCTAAAATCATGACGGCGATCGCCCCCAGGGTCAACACGGAAGCCAAAAAGTTACTGGGTTTGGGATTTTCCAACTCCCCTTTCCCTTTGTTGTTGGGGGACTCTTCTAGGTGAAACACCTCCCCATGTTCGGTGTAGGATAAGGCTGGATTCTCAGACGCTGAGGGACTCAGGGTAATGGTGTTAGGGCTCTTTCCATTGGGGCTATCAATATCCTGATGAGGCTGTTGCGGTGCGGATAAATTGGGTTCTGTCATACTGGTTGATAAAGGCTAGGAAAGATTTAATGCTCTTCTCTGGATCTATTGTATCTAAAGTTCCGGCAGATCGGGTATCGTAAATGTATTATAAAAATTGACTGATAATTCAGATATAATCAAATTTGCTATATTATATCCATGAAGTGCAAGTTATCTGACTATACCAAAAAATTAGGAGTTAGCTACCCAACTCCAGGGCGTTGCTGGAAGTCTAAACAGCTACCCCATACCACTAAACAGACTGTTACCCGCCAGATTATGGTTGATTTTCACGCCCACAGTTTAGCCCCTTCTGCGAAAATAGTTAGGCAATTTGTCCCATGGTTACATCAGCGGCAAAATCTGGTTATTTAGACTTCCCAGGCGACAGGTTAAGTGAATATGCGATCGCTCCATAAATGAGAGGACAGGTTAATAAGAATACCGCTTAATTCCGGCAAATATTAACTCCATATTATCAGAATATTATCTAGTTTTTGGATAAGATAAATAAAATACAATAAAAACTATAATAAATAACTAATAAGTATTAGTATTTTCTAAGTTATTTATATTCGAAAATTAAAGTATATAAACGACCCCAAAATCGATGAAATCACTACTCCCCATAGGAATTACTAGATGTCTAAATGCGCGCCTATCTAGGCGGATTGCCTTTTGGGTTGCCACTAGCATAGTTGTGATTGAATTAATTATTTTGGTGCCATCAGTGTATCGTCGTCGCCAAGAGTTGTTATCTAAATTGCAGCACCTAACCTCTCAAAAAATCGCTTGGATAGTAGCAACTTACCCCCATCAAACGCCGGAGGATTTTCTCAAACAACTGCAAAATTTACATTATATGAACTCTGATATTATGGGAGGGTCTCTCTATAGTTCCGACGGACAACTAATTGGCAGTTTTGGGGAAACTCCAGCTTTATCTTATCCAGAAGCCAGAGATGTACAAATACTGTATGTAAACACTCCCGAAGGCGATCGCTATGATCTTACCTGTGATACTTTTCCCCGCCTAGATGATTATCTCATTATCCTCCGCTATGATGCCTCTCCTATTCATCGGGAAGTCTGGTATTTTATTGTACGAATTGCGGGACTGGTTTTGATTATTTCTGTGTTTGTCACTGGTGCGACCATGGTGGTGCTTAACTATTTAGTGATTTTGCCGATTTTGAATTTACGACAGGATTTAATCAACGCGGGTTCAGCTATTGCTAATCATCGGTTACCCCCTCACTTTTATGCTGCTTCTGTGGAAAGTCGCGATGAATTGGGGGATGTGATTCGCGCATTTATGCAGATGTATCATCAAATTTCTGAGGCGATCGCACAACAAAAACAAGCCGAGGAAGCCTTACGCCAAGAAAAGGAAAAATCCGATGAATTATTGTTAAATATTCTGCCGGAAACCATAGCCGATAAGTTAAAAAATACCCACAGGTGTATTGCGGATAGATTTGAACAGGCGACTATTTTATTTGCAGATATAACTAATTTTACCGAACTTGCTTCGCAATTAACACCCACAGAATTGGTGGATTTACTTAATCAACTTTTTTCCGCTTTTGACCGCCTTACAGATAAGTATGGTTTGGAGAAAATTAAAACTATTGGTGATGCTTATATGGTGGTTGGGGGAATTCCTAACCCCCGTGATGATCACCCTCAAGCCGTCGCTGATATGGCTATAGAAATGCAACAAGTTGTCCAACAATTCCACTGCGTTAGCCTTCCAGTTGCTGAAGCCTCTGGGTTAGCAGAAGGGTCTACAGATGATCATAAACAGGGGGAAATTAGCCACCAACTGAATATCCGTATTGGTATTAATATGGGTCCGGTGGTGGCTGGGGTTATTGGTTTAAAAAAGTTTACCTATGATTTATGGGGAGATGCGGTCAATACTGCTAGTCGTATGGAGTCACAAGGTGAACCCGGAAAAATCCAAGTCAGTCAGACCGTATACTGGCATTTAAAACAACAATATATCTTAGAAAAACGAGGGGTTGTTTCTGTGAAAGGGAAAGGCAATATGACCACTTACTGGCTAATTGGTAAACGGTCAAAATCTGTGGATTAATCAAGTTGGTTAAATTTTGGATAAATTACCACTTGATTACGACCTTATTTTTTGGCGTCATAAAGTGCTTTATCTGCCTCCATAAGTAAGCCATCCAGACTAATTTCTGATGAGTTATAAATAGTCACACCAATACTCACAGTTATATGAATAGTCTGGTCATCAACGTATATGGGAGTTGTGGCGATCGCCTCTCTAATTCTTTCCGCTACCACCAAGGCTTCATCAGCTTTAGTTTCCGGTAAAAATACCACAAATTCTTCCCCTCCAAACCTGCCAAAAATATCCACTTTTCTTAAAGCATTTACCGTGACAGCTGCCATTATTTTGAGGGCTTTATCTCCGATATTATGACCATAATTATCATTAATTAACTTAAAATGATCAATATCAATCATTAACACAGAAAAGGGGTTATTATAGCGGTGGGTACGTTGAAATTCGCGCTCACCCAAAACTAAGAGATGGCGACGATTAGCAATACCTGTTAAAGCGTCTGTCGTCGCTAACTTTTCTAATTCAACTAAGGCTTGTTTTAATTCATCGCGAGTATATTTTAACTCTAAATGAGTTTTAACGCGAGCCAGTAGTTCAGGAGCCTTATAGGGTTTAGTAACATAATCAACCGCCCCTTGACTAAAAGCCTGAAGTAAATGTTCAGATTCATTACTAGCCGTCAATAAAATAATCGGAATTTCTGCATAAAGCGGGTCAGCCTTCAAATGCTCACACACCTGCAAACCGTTAATTTCCGGCATCATTAAATCAAGTAAAATCAAGTCAGGATTAGCAGTTTTTACCCTTTCGATCGCCTGTTTACCGCTGGTGGCGAAGGTTGTGGCGTAACCCACATCATCAAGCATCGCCCCCACGACCTGCAAATTTTTGCTGACATCATCAACAATCAAAATCAAAAAATTTTCTGGTTGAAAAGAATTCACTACACACTGGGCTATTAATTCCAAGACTATACATTGATCCTATACCAATTGTTAACCAATGACAACTAAATACGACAGTAACAACCTGTTCAATTAGTAATAATCACCATAAGTTATTCACCATAAATATCTATAAGCGATCGTCGCAGGTCTGGAAAGGCTCTGACCGTCCCAGGGATTTTGTCCCAGTCAAATTGTTCGAGTTGGGAACTCAGGGTTAAAGCATATTCAACAAAAGCCGGATAGGGATACTGCTGCGACCATTGAACCAACTGCTCCGAAAATGCCTGTAAATCCCTCATTTTGAGAGTTTGTCCTAGTTCTGGCCAAAATATTTCTTCCTGTTGCTGGAGTTTTTCCAGTAATTCATCAATGGACCCATGGGGGAACTCTGGGGAAACCGGAAAAGCCGGGGGTACTGGTGAGGTATCATCAGCCACTGATTCAACAGTATTTACAGTATCCAGGGGAAGCAGTTGTTTTAACACTAAAACTAACTGTGAACGACTTACAGGTTTATGCAAAAAACCATCTTGGAGAGAAGATAATTCTTGGTGGTCACGATCTAAAGATGAGGCAGTTAAAATAATAATTGGAATCTGCTTAGTGGCGGGATTAGCCTTTAATTGTTTAGTCGCTTCCACCCCATCTAGTTCCGGCATTCGCAAATCCATCATAATTAAATCGGGTTTCTCTAGTTCCGCTATTTGAATAGCTTCGATGCCATTATGTGCCAGCCACAGATGATGATGGGAATTGACAAAATATCCCTGAATTAAATCTAAGTTAGATTGGACATCATCAACCACTAATATTTTACTGCTTTGAATTTGATTTAAATCATCATTTATTTCGACAATTCTATCGTCAGGTTGCCAATCTATGGGTGTAACTTGCGGGAAAATTAAGGTAAATTTACTACCTTTACCTAGTTGACTTTCCAGGCTGATAGTTCCCCCAAGCATTTGGGTGAGTCGTTTAGTAATTGCTAACCCTAGTCCTGAACCACCATATTTGCGGGTACTTTGTCCTTCACTTTGAATAAAACTATCAAAAATGCGTTCCTGTTGTTCTGGTGCGATACCAATTCCCGTATCAGCGATCGCAATTTATAGGGACATAGTAGGTTCCGTATTATCCGCACTTACCGGAGTATTACTGTTAGTCAAAACCGAAACTTTCACCGAACCATTATCAGTAAATTTGAGAGCATTTCCCACCACATTTAACAAAATCTGTCGTAACCTGACTTCATCAAAGATAATCGCCTTCGGCAAATCATCATTAATTTCTATAATCAATTCTACCTTTTTTTCTGCTGCTTTTTGGCAGAAAATTTGGTAGATTTCTTCTAGCATAACCCGTAAATCCATAGGCTCCTGATGGAGTTCCATTTTTCCGGCTTCAATTTTGGATAAATCCAGAATATCATTAATCAAAGCCAGTAAGGTTTTACCACTAGCCCCAATGGATTTAACATATTGTTTTTGACGAGGTTCCGCCACCAAACCCTGTAGCAGATCGCAAAATCCTAGAATCGCATTCATGGGAGTCCGAATTTCATGACTCATATTAGCTAAAAATTCACTCTTAGCCCGGTTAGCAGCTTCGGCGTGGCGTGTCGCTTCTTTGAGGGCTTGATTTTTGTGTTCTAGTTCGAGTTTATGTAATTTTTCCTGCTCCAAAAGTTGCGCCTGTGCTAAGGCGATTCCTACTTGTTGAGCGATAGCTTCTATTAGTTCAATTTCGTCGTGAGTCCACTGGCGGAACCTATCGCACTGTTGCAAACTAATTACTCCATTCGGTTCCCCTTTGTAGGAAGTCCGAACACTTAACATGGATTTTAAATTAATTTGGCGACAGAGATCATAATGGGGAAAAAGCAGGGGGTCTTTGTAGACATCATCAGAAGCTATAGCCTGATCCTGATTTAATAATATGGCAAGATGTCGATTCTTACTAATGGGTATTTCTATCCCCATAAAATACTCATATTGCCCCCTTAAATACTCTACTACCATAGTTATTTTTTGGCTAGAATTCGGCGAATAACGATGAATTAAACAGCGATTTACATGAAAGGCTTCCCCCACTAAACTAACTGTAGCTTGAACAATGTGTTGGCTGTCAAGACTTTGGCGAATTTCGTCCGTAATCTGTTGTTGTAGTAAAGTATTTTGAAAAGCCTGTTCCAGAACTTTTTTAGCCTGTTGACGTTCGATTTCATTACCAATCCACATGGCAATTAATTGCAATAATTGCCGTTCACTATTGCGAAAGGGAGTATGGCGAGGATGGGGACTACAAAAGTTAATAGTTCCATATACATATTGTCCCACTACAATCCGAACACCAATATAGGCTTGGAGTCCTAGGTTATGATAAGCTGGATGTTTTTTAAATTCTGACTGTGCCGCAGAGGCAATACAGACAATTTCCGAACAGTTAAAAGTGGCTTCACAAAAGGTATTTTTTAAGGGGAACAAATCGCCTTTTTCAATGGGTGGTGTCAGTCCTGGGGGAGTTTGTACCGCTACCACCTGATAGCGATCGCCTTGAATATGAGAAAGCATCCCAATTTCTAAGCCAAATTGTAGTCGCCCCATAGACAGTAAAGATTCTAGCCTCTGATTAAAATTTAGATGAGGAGCCACAGCAATCTGATATAATTCTCGGAGAGCCACTTCTCTGGCTTGTAACTCTTCTTCGGCTTCTTTACGAACAGTAATATCCTCAGCAATACCAGCAAAGCGGTAGATATTTCCGTTCTGATCATAAATCGGAAAAGAACAAGCACGAATCCAGCGCCTTTCGCCATCTGGGCGAAAAATAGGATACTCTAACTCTAATTCTTTTTTCCTCATAAATTGGTGTTTCATTCCACTAATTACTTTCGATCTATAATTCACATCTATCGAATCAAACCAAGACTCAGGAGATTGATATAAACTCTCACAAGTTCTGCCCCAAATTTGCTCATAAGCCGGACTAATATACAGGACTTCTCCATGGCGAGAAACTATAAAAAATGCTTCGGAAATTGCCTCAGCAAATTGACGGAACTTTTCCTCGCTTTCCCGCAAAGCCTGTTCAGTTTGTTTTTGTTGTTCAATTTGGTTTTGTAGTTGCTGAGTTCTCTGTTTAACTCGGGTTTCTAGTTCTTGATTAAGGCGCTGAAGTTCATGTTCAGCTTTTTGGCGATCGCTAATATCTTGTAACATAGCCGTATAAACGACTTGATCAGATAATTGCAACCTAGATATAGAAGCCTCTGCCGGGAAAACTTCCCCATTTTTACGCTGTCCGACAACCTCTCGCCTTCCCTTCATCGGAGCATTTAAAATTGCCTTTTGACCAAAATTTTGGATATGTTTTTCATGTATTTTGTGGATATTTTTCGGCAAAAGAATATTCAGAGGTTGTCCGATAACCTCATCAATAGTATAGCCAAAAATTCTTTCTGCACCCTGATTAAATAAAGTGATACGTTGGTCTTCTCCTACCGAAATAATCGCCTCTTCCGCAATATCTAAAATCCCCCTAAACTTTTGATTGCTCTCCATTAGAGCTTGTTCTAATCGGCGACTTTTATCAATTTCTTGTTGTAATATCTGATTTTTTTCGGTCAAGGTTTTAGTACGTTCTTGGACTAAATACTGCAAATTTTGATTAAGTTTATTTAAGGCTTTACGACTCTCCTCTAATGCCATAATATCTCGATAGGAACGCAAAGCAGCAATAATAGTTGTAATTAATTTTTGCTGAGTCATTTCTACCTTAGTTTTATAATCATTAATATCATAATCAATAATTACAGAATCTTCCGGTGCTTCCCCCGGATATCCAGTTTTAAGGATAATTCTCACCCAGGAATTATTCAGATTTTTGCGGATATATTTAACCAAATCCAGACCCGCATTATTAGTTTCCATCACCACATCTAACAACAAAACAGCCGTGTCAGGATTAGCGGCGATCGCCCCTTGTGCTTCCCCCGCCGAATAAGCCGAAATAAAAGTTAAAGGTCTCTGTTCAAAAGTCAAAGTTTTTAAAACCATTCGTGTGGCTTGATGCACTTCTTGATCATCATCCACCAGCATAATTTTCCAGGGTTTTCTCAAATCGACATCATCAATGATTGGAGATAAGACAGAACCTTCCTCCTCATCCTCAATAATCGTTAAAATCTCTTCATCTTTAGTAACATCACCCCAAGGATTTTGATTATACATTTATTATTGATCCCTATCAATTAAATACTTCACTGTTCATGTGCTAGGACGGCGCGGACAGTTGATGATAAATTTAGATCCTACTCCCACCTGACTATCACAAGAAATTGTACCTTTCAAAGTTTTAGTTACCAAATTATACACAATGTGTAAACCCAAGCCATTCCCCCCGTGATTACGAGTGGTAGTAAAAAAAGGGTCAAAAATATGCTCCAGGTTTTCGGAAAGAATACCACAACCATCATCACTGTATTCAATCAAAAAGTGATCATCACCAACCTCTGCTATCTTTAAATATAACTGACCTGACTCCGATGGTTGGTAAGCATGAATCAGAGAATTAATCACCAAATTCGTGATCACCTGAGAAATAGCGCCAGGATAGCTATCTACCTCTATGGTGTCATCCCCCTCAACGACAATGCGATGATGGGTCTGTTTCAGTTTAGGACGAATGTTCAATAGAATTTCCTCTAAATAAGGTCTGAGGGTAAAAGTGCGCCTTTCTAGGGAAGTTTGGTCAACAGCTACTTGCTGAAAACTCTGGACTAATTCTGCTGAACGCTGGAGATTACTCAAAATCAGTTTACTGCTTTCCAATACTATATCAAGATACATATTTAAAGCCGATCGCTTTAACGGTTGCAATTGACAAAGACTCAAAAACTTTTTGGTTTCACTCACCAAAAACGAAGCCGCCATAATTCCCGTACCCACCGGAGTATTAATTTCATGAGCTACCCCCGCCACCAAGCCTCCTAAAGTCGCCATTTTTTCAGCTTCAATCAGTCGTTTTTGCACCGTTTTTAGTCGTTGGGATGTCTGGGAAAGTTCTGCATTTTGTTCAGTGACTTTCTGTTGCAGAGTCCGATAAAGCAAAGCATTTTCTAAGGAAATTGCCACCTGAACTGAGAGCAAACTGACAATTTGTATTTGTTCATCTTCAAAACTGCCATTTGTCATATTTTTTTCCAGGTAAAAAATACCAATTAGCCGTTTTTGACGAATTAAAGGAATCCCCAAAATCGACTTAGGTTTATGACTTTTGATATATTCATCATCCCTAAAAATTTGGTGGTTATAAGCATTATTCAGCAACACATATTCATGAGTGCGCGCTACATAGTTAATGATAGACTTAGGAAAAGATTTATCTGACAGTGTATTAAGAGGAATTGACCGCAAAACAGTCACCTCATCAATATCCATCTCTGCCATAGCTTCAATCATCCATTCTTGAGAGATTTCCTGACTAGATTTATGGTCACATGGCAAAATCAAATAACCTATTTCTGCATCTGTATTCTCGATAATAATTTTCATGGTTTTAGCCAACAGACTCGCCAAAACCGTTTCCCCAGACAAGGTTTGATAAGCCTGTAGAACATGACCAAGATTAAAAATTTGGGCATTGCTTGGGTATTCTCGACTCTGAGAGACTGAACTTTTCCACCAGTTGGCGGGAGAAAAAACATCAGGATATCGATACTTAATATCTTTAACTTTTGCGGTAGCTTCCCAGCGGCTATAAGTACCATGAGCCGCCTTTATATAAATCACAAAAAATCGCTCTAAATTTTGTTGTTTATAAAATTCTGCTGCCAATTCATAGGCGATCGCTATTTCGTGAATCGCACCATTTGTAATCACCTCAGAAACCGCTTGTTCGTACTTTTGCAGTGCTGATAATATCTGATTTGAGAGGCGTTCTAACTCCGCCTCCACCAAAATATACCGATGTTTAAAACTCCCATAAATATGATGATTCCAGGATGACATTAAGCCCTGATTTGTGCGGATTTTCTCTAAAATAGCATCCCGCTTTGACCCCGACAGAGTTTCCGCCTTTGCCACCAAAGTTAGGGAATAATAAAACAAATATTCTCCCCGGTTAAAAATACTTAAACTATCATCAATATAATTACCAACTAACTCAGCCGCCTGTAAAGCCGATTCATAATCTCGAAATAGATAGCACAGAATCAATTGGAAGCAGTGAACATCAAATAAAGTCGAACTGCTATTAACCGGATTTAATAGCAATAACATTTCCTGTTCTATATCCTTCCATACCGAGGCATTAATCCAGTCTGATTTTTGGTTTAAATTCCGCAATTTTTGCATCATCGTACTCGCCGGTTGCGTCAGACCTCCATAAATTCCAATAATAACTCGATAATTGGACACTGACGCACTCGGTAGGCGACCTCTAACGTACCTTGAACATACCTTGTAGGGTGCGTCAGACCCGGTAAATAGCAACCATAACCCGATAACTTGAAACTGACGCACCTCTGGTCTATGTCAGACTGGATAATGGAAACTGACGCACCTCTGGTCTATGTCAGACTGGATAATGGAAACTGACGCACCTCTGGTCTATGTCAGACTGGATAATGGAAACTGACGCACCTCCCCTCGGGTACGTCAGACCCGGTAAATAGAAACGAGTCCCCCAAGTTTAACTGACGCAGCTTTTATCGGTTGCTACTGACGATTAACGAATGTATTGTGGACACATCTGCTTAACCAAATTATTGCGAATACTTTGATCAGCGCGTAAAATTTCGCGCATTTGGGGGTCCAAAGTCAGATCTTGACGAAGAGACTCTTCCTGAATAGCCTGACGTTGCCGCCAAGTTAACCCCCCAGAAGCCAAGGCTTGACAGGTATCTCCGACATCTTCAACAATAGACTTCAAATCATTTTGAGCAGAAAGCAACAACATACGTTTATGTAGCTCAGGTTGTTCGGACTCCTCAACCATACTTCGGTAACGAGAGATGATATGAGAAGCGCTCAACACAGTTGGCGGTTGCGCTTCTGCGGGAAGTTGACCAATCAAAATCCCAAAGGAAACTACAACCCCTATATACCCATACAGACCATTCTTAGCCATGGTTCCTCCTAAACGGAAGTTTAACTCACTAAGGTTGTTAACAGACTGGACCATTTAGCCACCTACCTGATATTCAAGCGATCCCAGGATCATCCTCAGAATCTGCCAGCAGTATCTGGAGGGACACAGGCTCTCTAATCTATCACCCAACCTGGTTAAAAGGACAATTCCCTTGGGGAATGTCTTTGAGAACAGAACTGGTTTTTGAATTTGGGGATATTGTACTCTCAGACTATACATCAAGTCTTGGGCAAGCGCACCAAATCTATCAAAGTTCATTGATAATAGCCATTTTGCCGTTGATCCTGGAAATAATTTCTTTGAGACCCTCAATTGCTCTATGCTCCTAGAACCAGAGAAAATAGGAGTCATAAATTACATTGGTGAGCGATCGGTGCTTTTTCCTGATTCAATAGGAAACATAGAACATAAACTTTTGTTACAAGAGGAGTGAAGATGTACATTGTACAGATTGCCTCTGAGTGCGCCCCTGTAATCAAGGCGGGAGGTTTGGGTGATGTAGTCTACGGACTCAGCCGAGAGTTGGAACTGCGGGGCCATACAGTAGAGATAATTCTACCCAAATATGATTGTATGCGTTATGACCATATTTGGGGGCTACATGAAGCCTATCGAGATTTAGTTGTCCCTTGGTATGGTGCGGCTATATACTGCGATGTCTACTGTGGCTGGGTTTATGGCAGATTATGCTTTTTCATAGACCCCCATTCCGAGGACTTATTTTTCAATCGGAGCTGCTACTACGGTTGCAACGATGACAATATGCGGTTTGCCTTCTTCAGTAAGGCGGCCTTAGAGTTTCTGTTGCTGACGAACAAACGACCTGATGTGATCCACTGCCATGACTGGCAAACTGGCCTAGTTCCGGTGCTACTGTTCGAGATTTATAAGTATCATGGCATGGAATATCAACGGGTTTGTTATACCATTCATAACTTTAAACATCAGGGCATTTCGGGATGTGATGTTTTATGGGCGACAGGTCTGAATAAGGAATCTTACTATTTCGCTGACGATCGCCTTCAAGATCCCTTTAATCCCTTTGCTCTAAATTTGATGAAAGGCGGAATCGTCTATTCCAATTTTATCACCACAGTTTCCCCCCACCATGCTTGGGAAGCACACTATGGTGATTTTGGCTATGGTTTAGGCCATACCATTCATGAACATCAACATAAATTTGGTGGGGTACTCAATGGCATTGACTATGAAGTATGGAACCCCCAAGCCGATCGCTATATTCCCCATCATTATGATGCTGATACCTTTACGGAAAAAGCCAAAAACAAACAAGCACTCCGAGAGCAATTATGGCTGGGTCACGGGGATAAACCTTTAATTGCTTATGTGGGGCGTTTAGACCAACAAAAAGGCGTTCATCTCGTCCACCATGCTATTTATTATGCCCTCTATCGCCAAGCTCAATTTGTGTTGTTAGGTTCGGCAACGGAAACCGCAATTAACAACTGGTTTTTGCATGAAAAAAATCATCTAAATAATAACCCTGATTGCCATATCGAAATTGGTTTTAATGAAGAACTTTCCCATCTCATTTATGCCGGGGCTGATCTTATTATTGTTCCCAGCAATTATGAACCTTGTGGCTTAACTCAGATGATTGGCTTGCAATATGGAGCTGTTCCAGTGGTGCGGGGAGTTGGCGGGTTACTCAATACAGTCTTTGACCGGGACTATGACAACTATCATGAACCAGAAAAACGCAATGGTTATGTATTTTTCCAAACTGATAGTCAGGCGCTAGAATCGGCTTTAGATAGAGCGATAGGCTTGTGGTATCACTATCCCAAAAAGTTTCAAAATTTGGCAATTCAAGGGATGGAATATGACTACTCCTGGTCAAATCCAGCTACTCAGTATTTGTCGATTTACGAATATATTCGACATAAATAAGTGGCAAAAAAATTCCTATAGGTCTGAGGTTTTGGGTGTGGCGGTAATATCCTAAACGTAACACATGAAACCTCAAAGCCTATCGGTTACATCGGTCAATCTATCTAATCAGATATCATGTTTTCCTCAGCATATAAGTACAAGGTAAATCAATGGTATTTTCGACCAACAGATGTATTTCTAGCCTCCTATCCACGTTCTGGTAATACGTGGATGCGATTGTTACTTAGTGATGTGATTCAACATTTGGGGGGGGAAAAAACACAACCAGGAGGGAATGTGATCCCAGATGTTTATAAGGTGGATATTGAAGACTGGTATCGCAACCCTCGGATTAAAATTCCGTTTCGGATTATCAAAACCCATGAACCATTAGCTCTCATTTCCGATTATCGAATTATCTACCTATTTAGACATCCGGCTGATTGTCTTTGTTCCTACTATCACTATCAATTAAGGTCGCCTAGGTTTCGGGAAAATAACTCCGGGATAGATGGGTTTTGTCAGAATTTAATCAATCAATGGTGTGGTCATATTAACGGTTATTTAGAAGCTGCTAAAACTGGCAGCGATCGCCTTTTCTTGGTCAGCTATGAATCCCTGAATATTAACCCAGTTGAATCGCTCAAAAATGTCTGCAATTTTCTGGATTTAGATATCACAGAAGCTCAGGCTCAAATTGCCGTCAATAATCAACAATTTCGGCAAGTTCAAACTCTCAGTCAGCGGGGAGATAGCCAAACTCTAGGATTTGCTGAAAACGGCGGATATCAAAACTTCTTTCGGCGCGGTCAAATCAACTCATCCACACAAGAATTATCGGAAAATACCCGCACAATTATCAGCCACAAATCCCAGGATATTTACAATCAAATCAGGGAACTAGAGTCACAACAGTTAACAAATATTAATAGTAATTAAGACTTGATCACCTGCAAACTATGTCATAATTAATTCAGAGAAAAGCCTAACCCAGATGGGTAACGACTAAAACAGGATTGACGAAAAGTGCATAAATTGTTTTAGTATATCAAAATGGATAACCATATCATTATATCAATGGCAGATCAGGTATACACTCATGGATTTAGTATCCCATCAGTTTATCAGCTATTTTGAGCCAGAACAGGCGAATAAACTTTGTCAGTTGGCGCTTGTCGAATACTACCCAGAAGGAAGCCTAATTTTTGAAGAAGGCGAAGTTCCCGACTACTTATATTTGGTGCTAACCGGGGAAGTAGAGTTTAGTAAGTCCACAGGAGGCGATCGCTATCAAGTGGTAACAGTGGCTAGACCCAATAGCTTTTTTGGTGAATTTGGGGTATTAGACGGACAGCCACGCAGTGCGAGAGCGATCGCTACACCAGGGGGAGCTACCCTAGCGAAAATCTCACAGGATCACCTGATGACCATTCTCCAAGACGCAAAGGGTCAAGTAGTCCTCAAGCTATTCGGCTATATTACCCAACAACTGCGAAACACCACCAACGAGTATGTCAACCAAATGATTCACAAGCAGAAAATGGAACTATTGGGGGAAATGGTCAACACCATTGTACACGATTTTCGCAGCCCTTTCACAGGTATTCAGCTTTCCAGTTCGATGATTAGGGAACTACACCCGGACGAAGAAACGGAGGAATGGTGCGATCTAATTTCTATGCAAATTCAACGGATGTTAGGAATGGCTGAAGAAGTCCTAGAATTTAGCCGGGGAAGCACTAGCCTGGTCTTAAAGTCAGTGTCGATAGGGGAGATTATACAGCAGTTTGAAAAGTTAAACCGAGTCTATTTACACTCCTCTGATGTAGAATTGGTCCTTGATATTCCGGAGGAAATCTACGTCCTAGCTGACCTTAACAAGATTATACGGGTCCTACAAAACCTGGTCAGCAATGCTGTAGAAGCCTTCCCTAATTCACAGGGAAAGATTATCATCACTGCTACTACTCAAGATAATTGGGGGCTGATTATGGTTAAAGATGACGGACCGGGTATCCCCAAAGCTATTCAAGAACACCTGTTTGATGCCTTTGTCACCTATGGAAAACAGGGGGGAACGGGTTTGGGAACAGCGATCGCCAAATCTATTGTCGAAGCTCATGGCGGCGCGATTAGCTTTGAATCAGCGGCCGGAGTAGGAACTACATTTTGGATTCGTCTACCGTTGAACGATGGCGATCCTAATATGCAGTCCCCAACCCTCAAACAAGTAAAGATTTGTTGATTTTCAGGGATAATTATATATCCAAAACCTCAAAATCTGTTTGACCATAGGCCATTTGGCGATCGATAGCTGAGAGAATTTTATTATTAGCCTGATCCGAGTGCAAGCAAGCGCAAGCCAAAGCCGCCACATCAGCGCGGTGGATAGTTCCCGCCACTCGGTAATCCTCCGTTAGCACACCATTTCCGGTAGCAGGTTCGGACTTTAACCCTCCCGGACGGATAATAGTATAGGTCAGTCCACTATTAATCAGATGTTCCTCGGCTTTTTCCTTTTCGATCAAGACTGATTTCAGGGTTTCCATAGCCTGGGGAGGGAGAGCTACAGCGCTTTTTCCGCTACCAATGGAGGAAATTAAAATGAATTTTCCCACACCAGCTTTCACCGCCGCATCAATCAGGTTACGATTCCCCAAATAATCAGCCCTTTGACCATCTTTCGGTAAACCGCCAATGGTGCTAATCATGGCAGAAATAGCCGGCCCGTCTGCCACCGCCTGTTCAACCGCCGCCAGATCTAGAGCATCTCCCATCACAATTTCAATGCCCATTCTTTCTAGTTCTGGTCCGCTGGCAGGCGATCGCAATAATGCCCTAACCTTCACTTCTCCTCCACTCAGACAATTGGCAATTTCCCGACCTACACCCCGACTCGCACCCGCGAGAAAAATACAAGATTCAGAATTCATCTATTTACTAAAATTGTTTATCAATTATCCATTATCAATTATCCATTATCCCTTGTCCTCAAATACCACAAAATATAATTTTTGCTGATTGATACGACTAAATAGATTTGAATTTCAAAATATTGTTAAGAATTAATACAATTTAATTGAAAATCCCTCGCAAATAGTTGACGAGATTATGGGGGTTATGGTACCATTGGAGAAATCGCTCCCAAGGGGTTATTGTGTCTTGACGCAAAAACAGAGCCCAAAACCCCGATTCTGTCGGGGTTAGGATTATTTTCCGACCAAAATTAACAATTCACGATGCACGAGTTTTGGGGGACTAAGGCGATCGCCATTTTTAGGAGTCTTGACAAAAACGACATTTTGTGCATATATGAATCGTCGATTGCGATCAGTGAACTAAGAACTAGGGGTATCAGAAATGAGAGACTTCATACCTTCAAGAGTGGCGGGGATAGATCGCGGGTCCATAAACATCACCTTGCTGCTATCACTATTACCGATAGTAGCTCCCATCTCAATATAGTTTTGGGCTAACAGATATTGCAAGGCTTCGCGGGCTTCCGGGTCACTTTGGAGAGTCTTAGTTAAAATCTGGATAGCTTCCGCCGTAGCATGGGCTTTGAGAACCTGAGATTGACGTTGTGCTTGCGCCTCGAGTACCACAGCCTTTTGTTGAGCTTCAGCAGCTAATACTTGCGCCTCAGCCCGACCCTTAGCAGAGTTAACAGCAGATTCTCGTTCTCCTTCGGAAGCCAGAATAGAAGCCCGTTTTTGTCGTTCTGCAGACATCTGCAACTCCATAGCATCCATTACCGCCTTAGTAGGGCAAATATCGCGTAATTCGACCCGTGTAACTTTCACACCCCAGGGGTCAGTAGCGATATCCAATTCCCGCAATAGCATTTCATTAACCTCTGTGCGGGCGGTAAAAGTTTGATCAAGTTCGAGCTTTCCCATTTCGGAACGGATCTGGGTTCGCACCATATTTTCCATAGCAGCCTGTAGGTTATTAACCTTATAGCAGGCTTTTTCCAAATCCATAATCCGCCAATAAACCACAGCATCAACGCTAATGGAAACATTATCGCGGGTAATACATTTTTGGGGAGGAATATCAAGGACTTGTTCCCGGACAGTTTCCTTATAAGCCACGCGATGATAGAAAGGTACAAGAAAGTTTAAACCAGGATCCAAGGTACGGCCATTGTACTTACCGAGGCTTTCGACTAAGGCTTTATCGCCCTGATTGATAATTTTGACAGAACCTGCCAGTGTGGAGCCACCGAAGAGTAAAATAATGATCAAGAATAGCTGTTCCATGGTTGATTTTCCTCTGATGTTAAATTCGGATCAAGTAGTTAGGAATTGATTAACTTTTCAGGAACGACAACTAAGGTATTTCCTTCTCGATTGACAACCAGGACTTTTTGTCGAGGGGCGATCGCATATTCTCCCTCAGAACGTGCCCGCCAAGAAATACCATCATAAATTACCCGTCCAGTTTGTCCCGGCAAAATTTCCGTCAAAGTTTCAGCCTCCGTTGCTTCTTCCAGGATAGCCACCCGACGGTTTGGTAATAAACGGCGCACTACCATTATAGATGCGACAGATAATATCATCCAGAGAGCTATCTGTATGGGAACATTAGGCAAGATCAAAGAGATCGCGGCTACTACCAAGGCGCTCACGCCCATCATAAACTCGACAAAGGCCGTAGGAAGAAATAACTCCATCAAACATAACACGGCCCCAGCCAGCAACCAAACGAGTGTAGGATTGGCAAACATCGATTCAACAAGCCTCCCGGGAATTTAGGGCTCTGGAGTTGATGCGCGCAAATTTGATAATTAATGGATTGCTATGATCAACAGGAGCTACAATCATTTTATCTTTCATGTTCCTGGTTTAGTCCTATCGGCAACATATCTTCAGAGTGTCTTTACATAAACTATTGCAAATCAGCAGTTCATCACCACCCCCGATCTACTGCACCAACCCAGTCTGTCCGAAACCAAGTAATGTCTTGGGAGAGGAAATCTGTGCTACCTGTGAGACACCCCTAACCTATCGCTATTTGTGGGCGGTGGGTTCTGCGGCTCAGTCCATGCAACCCGGACAAATAGTTGGCAACCGCTACTATGTGACGGCCCCCCAAATTTGGTTGGATACTAAGCCAGGAGTGCCTCCGGTACTTCCCGATCGCTTATCGGATGCGATCGTATCCTATTTGTATCTGTATCCTTACCACCTGCATATTCCCAGCGTCTATGGGGTTTACAACTTCACTGCTGAGGATATGGTTGATATTGTGCTTCTGGATAATATCCCGGTTGATGATCGCGGCAGTTTATACCCGTCGTTGGTAGAAGCATGGCCGGAAGCCACTGCAGTGCGTCAAGTTTACTGGCTATGGCAGATTCTACAATTGTGGATTCCTCTGTGTGAACAGGGAGCTACCTATAGTTTACTAATTAAGCATAACCTGCGAGTACATGGCTGGCGGGTACGATTGCGGGAGTTACATCAGGGTAAGATACAACCAACCCTGCGAGATCTGGCTGAGTCTTGGTCAGTTTTGATTGAGACCGCCCATGACAGAGTCCGCCAGCCTTTACAGGATATTGTGCAAGTCTTACGCCATAGCCCAGAGGATGCCATAGAGGCGATCGCCACTCAACTTAACCAGATCTTATTAGAACAAGCATCTGAGTTGCCCTTACATATAGCAGTAGCAGGTCAAACAGATGTGGGTATGATGCGATCGCACAATGAAGATTGTTGCTACCCCACAGCTACCGATCTCAAGCAAACCGATATTTACCCCAATGACAGACTCATCCCCTACATGAGTTTAGTTTGTGATGGGGTAGCCGGTCATGAAGGTGGCGAAATTGCCAGCGGGTTGGCTGTCCAATCAATTAAGCCGTTGATTCACAGCTTCATCATGGAAGTTGAGCAACAGGAAACCCTACTTTCCCCCGTTATGATCGCCCATCAACTTCAGGAAATTACCAGAGTTGTTAATAATGTCATTGCCGCCCAAAATGATGAGCAGGAGCGCTCATCTAAGCAGCGCATGGGAACTACCCTAGTTATGGCACTACAACTCCCACAACGCGCTAGACGTGGCTCTAGTTTGGATTTTAACAATGCCCATGAACTTTATATTGTAAATGTCGGGGATAGTCGCGCCTATTGGATAACGCCGGAGTCTTGTCAACAGTTGACCATTGATGATGATGTTACCATCCGGGAAGTGCGTCTGGGTCGTGCTGTGTACTGGGATGCTAAACAACGGCGGGATGGCGGCGCTTTAACTCAAGCCTTGGGAACCCGAGAGGCGGAATTTTTGCGCCCGGCAGTCCAACGGTTTATCATTGAGTCTGATGGCCTACTTTTGTTGTGTTCTGATGGACTCAGTGACAACCAATGGGTTGAGAAAACTTGGGCGGACTATGGGCCTTTGGTTTTACGGGGGGAAAAATCCCTAGAATCAGCGGTTCGGGATTTGATTGATGTGGCTAATACTCAAAATGGTCGGGATAATGTTTCGGTGGTTTTGACTTATTTTGGGGTTTCTCCTCAAAAACTGGTTATGGTCGAACCCACCGCGACCACTCAAGAGTCTCTACCCTTAGAGTCGGAATTTACGGCCGCATCACGGGCGCTGATGGAAGAAGAAGCTGTGACTTCTGTTGACAAGAGGGCTACTCGTCTCCACCGCTTGAAACAGGCTTTATTGATTCTGGCTTTATTGATTTTGGCGATCGCCGGTGGTTATTTAGTTTGGCGGCTAGTCTACCAAGACTCCCCCACGGAAACACCCACGGAAACACCCACAGACTCCCCCACAGAAACACCCACGGAAACACCCACGGAACCCTCAACCACAGAAGTTGATTCCGATACCAATTACATTTCCTATTACATTTCCTAGGTGAACCCTCAGAGAACCTCCAGAGGGCGGGTTGATTTATCTTATCCCTAGGAGGGGAGGATATAGGCGAACCCTCAGAGGGCGGGTTGATTTATCTTATCCCTAGGAGGGGAGGATATAGGTGAACCCTCAGAGGGCGGGTTGATTTATCTTATCCCTAGGAGGGGAGGATATAGGCGAACCCTCAGAGGGCGGGTTGATTTATCTTATCCCTAGGAGGGGAGGATATAGGTGAACCCTCAGAGGGCGGGTTGATTTATCTTTTCCCTAGGAGGGGAGGATATAGGCGAACCCTCAGAGGGCGGGTTGATTTATCTTATCCCTAGGAGGGGAGGATATAGGCGAACCTCCAGAGGGCGGGTTGATTTATCTTATTCCTAGGAGGGGAGGATATAGGCGAACCCTCAGAGGGCGGGTTGATTTATCTTATCCCTAGGAGGGGAGGATATAGGCGAACCCGCCCCTACATGATATGTGTGGATAGTCGATTATCCTTTTTTGTCAATCATCATCTGCTGTAAAACCCAGGGTACAATTAGCAGGATTAATAGCATTCTGGTCATTTGCATAGCCATGACCAAGCCGGAATCTCCCCCTAGTTGTAGGACTGTGGCTATCATAGCTGTAATGCCGCCGGGGGTTGACCCTAAAATAGCGGTCATGGTGTCAACTTTAGTAACTAGATGGAATATATATCCAACTCCTAAACAGCTTCCAATTAAAACTAATACTAAGATTAACTCAATTAATACGGCTTTAATTAACTTTTTGGCGGTGTTACCATCAAATTTGAGACCCGTACCGAGTCCCACTAATACCAACCCCGCAGTAAAGCCTAGGGGTGGCATTTCAAAGGTATAAGGTAAACTCCAAAAGCCAATTAATCCCGCCAAAAAAGGGCCGAGAAATAGGGAAGAAGGAAGCCGCAGCACAGGTCCTAGCCACACTCCCAAACCACCGCAGACGCAGAGAATTAGCCAGTTAAGGAAAGCTGGGGCGTGGGGGGGAGTCGATAGGGAAGTAGATAGGGGAGAGAGGACTAATGGCATTTCCTGAACCCCAGGGGAAGCAAACCAGAAACTAGCTAGGGTGGGGATAATTAAAGCGACTAGGAGAATGCGGATATATTGGAGGACGGCGACGGCGATCGCATCAGCACCCATTTGTTCACTGATAGCTACTAAACTAGGACCTGCGCCAGGAATGCAACCTAAAAATCCGGTAGTGCGATCGATTTTCGCCCACCGCCATAATAGATAGCCATTACAGACACTCATGGCACCTGTTACTACAATACAACCTAATAGGGGTAAAGCGTAGGTTTTACCGAGTGTCAAAGTTTCCGGGGAAAATCTAGTAGCAGTAGTTAAAGCAACGATCGCCTGTCCTAAAAGGTTAAAGGACTTGGGTAAAGGTGTAGACTTCTGCCAAATTAGGGCTAATAAAATCCCGACAATCATGGGACCGAGAAGCCATCCGACTGGCATATTTAAGGAAGTTAAAAGCCATCCCGCCATGATGGCGATCGTCATCTGAATTAGGATAACCCCGACTTTTTTCCCATTCAATAGTAACATTTTAACCCAACTTTCATGCCTGGAAAAATCAAGATGTGCCGCCAATGGCATGGTAATCAAAGCAGAGCTATTAATTTTCATTTCATGACTAGGTATATAGAAGGGTTAAATGTAAGTATGGACAAGCTGAGAATAGAGATTTTAATAAATACGAATTATGCCAGGGCGGGCATTATAGCCCGCCATAATTTTGCCCCAAGTCCACCTAGACAGCAGACATAGAACGCAAAGTTTTTAAGGCTTCATCCACATGACCTTTAAAATCCAACATGGAATCAAAAATGTGTCGGACTACCCCCTGATTATCGATTACATAAGTCACCCGACCGGGAAGTATCCATAAAGTGGCTGGAACTCCGTATAATTTCCGCACCTGATTTCCCTGATCACTTAACAGAGTAAAAGGCAAATTATACTTACCGACAAATTTCTGATGTTCATCGGGGGAGTCCGCACTGACTCCGATAACTTCCGCCCCAGTTTCCTGAAAAATCGTGTAACTGTCCCGAAAGGCACAGGCTTCCGCCGTGCATCCTGGGGTATCATCTTTAGGGTAAAAATAAAGCACTACTGCTTTGTTACCCCGAAAATCTTTGAGGCTAACCGATTCCCCGGTCTGGGAGGTTAAAGTAAAATCGGGGGCGAGGTCTCCAACTTGAACTGGCATATTTGCGATATCCTGTAACTTAACTTTAGCAAAAATGTTAAATTTTGTGTGCCTTTGTTATGATATCGCGGAATCTATCCTGCGGAAACCTAATTAGCCCAAACCTATTACCCCAGGTTCGATGCCGCATCATCCTATAGTTCCGCGACCAAAAGCGATCGCCATATTAAACCAATGAGGTATTGATTAAATGCGAGTTTTACTAATTTATCCAGTGTTTCCTAGAACCTTCTGGTCCTACGACAAAATTCTGGAACTGGTTGATCGCAAAGTCCTGTTACCTCCCCTAGGGCTGATCACCGTAGCCGCAATTTTGCCCCAAGAATGGGAATTTAAGCTAGTCGATCGCAATATCCGACCCGTCACCGAAGCCGAATGGGAATGGGCGGATCTAGTCATTCTCACCGCCATGATCGTCCAAAAAGTCGATCTGCTGTCACAAATTCGGGAAGCCAAACGCCGGGGTAAACCCGTCGCCGTTGGTGGACCTTACGCCACCTCAGTCCCTGGTGAAGTTGCAGCGGAAGCCGATTATTTAATCCTAGACGAAGGCGAAATAACCTTACCCGAATTTGTCGCCGCCATTAACCGGGGAGAAACCAGTGGGACTTTCCGATCGCCAGATAAAGCTGATGTTAACACTACTCCAGTTCCTCGTTATGATCTGCTGGAATTAGATGCTTATGACTCCATGTCCGTCCAGTTTTCCCGTGGCTGCCCCTTCCAATGCGAATTTTGCGATATCATTGTACTCTACGGGCGCAAACCCCGCACCAAAAATCCTGAACAACTCCTCAAAGAATTAGATTATCTCTATGAATTAGGATGGCGGCGGGGAGTGTTTATGGTCGATGATAATTTTATCGGCAATAAACGCAATGTTAAGTTATTGCTAAAAGCCCTCAAGACTTGGCAAATTGAACATCAATATCCCTTCCGATTTAATACAGAAGCATCAGTGGATTTAGCCGCCGATGAAGAACTCATGGATATGATGGTTGACTGTAATTTTGATGGGGTATTTTTAGGCATTGAGACCCCGGACGAAGCTAGTTTAGCTTTAACTAAGAAATACCAAAATACCCGCAGTTCTTTAAGCGAATCGGTTGATAAAATTATCCGGGCGGGGTTGCGACCCATGGCGGGATTTATTATCGGTTTTGATGGTGAAAAATCTGGGGCGGCTTCCCGGGTGATTGAGTTTGTAGATCAGGCGGGTATTCCTACTGCGATGTTGGGGATGTTACAAGCCCTTCCCAATACCGGATTATGGCATCGGTTGGACAAAGAAGGACGGTTACTAGCGGATCGGGAAAACATTAGCCAACACGCTACTAACCAAACCATGTTAATGAACTTTATTCCGACTCGTCCGGTGGAAGAAATTGCCGCCGAATATATCCAGGCTTTTCGGACTCTCTATGAACCCGATCGCTATTTGGACAGAACCTATAACTGTTTCCTGAAATTAGGCGCACCTCGCAGTAAAACCCCTTTTAAAACCCCTGAATTTGTGGATTTACGGGCTTTGGCAATTATTATTTGGCGACAAGGAATTAAGCGATCGACTCGTTGGAAATTCTGGCATCATTTATTTGGTATTCTCCGCCATAACCCGGCGGTTTGGGAACATTATTTAACGGTCTGCGCCCACAATGAACATTTCCTCGAATATCGTGACATCGTAACTGCTGAAATTACTCAACAACTGGAGAATTTTAAAAAAGTGGAGTCGGCGGAATTGCCGCCCGCCGAACTTTTGTCAGAAGTTACAGCTTGAAATAATTAGTGATGGGGAGCAAATTTGCTCCCTATTATCACTTGAATAAAATTAAGTTAAATATATGAGACTGAATCAGATAATCCTATGATGAGAGAATCTTACGATGATATTGATATTGCGCCCCTAATTGACCATACCTTATTAAATCAGATGGCTGATGATGAACAAATTAAAAAGTGTTGCGAGGAAGCGGATCGATATAATTTCGCTTCCGTTTGTATCTTCCCTACTTTTGTGAAACTGGCGCGGGAACTCCTGCAAAATAAAAAGCCTAAAGTTTGTACTGTAATTGGGTTTCCCTGTGGTGCTAATACTTCCGCCGTGAAACTGTATGAAGCCTTAGAAGCGGTCGAGAATGGGGCGACTGAGTTGGATGTGGTGATTAATTTAAGTTGGTTAAAGTCGGGAAAAACTAATGAGTTAAACCGGGAATTAGCCGAAATTTGCGAGGAAACAGGAGTGGTGGTTAAAGCCATTTTGGAAACAGCAGTTTTGACAGACGCAGAAAAACGTCTGGCGGCGGAATTGGCTATTGATGCGGGGGTTTCTTATCTGAAAACTAGCACGGGATATTATGGGGGTGCGACGGTCGAGGATGTTAGCTTACTCAAGCAAGTAGCGCGGTCTCAGGTGGGAATTAAGGCTTCTGGAGGTATTCGCACCCATGAGCAGGCGATCGCACTTTGGAAGGCGGGGGCGACCCGTTTAGGTACTTCTGGAGGGGTGCAGATTATCCGCAACGGTGGACATCAACTCAACCAAGAAAATTAGGATTAATGAGTCGTACTTATAAAGCTACTGGGATTATTTTAAAGGCGATCCCTCTGGGAGAGTCCGATCGCCTATTAACTATTTTAACACCAGAATTTGGTCTGATGCGAGTGGTAGCACCGGGGGCGAGAAAATCGCGATCGCGTTTGGGGGGGACTACGGGTTTATTTGTGGTTAATCAGTGGTTAATTGCGAAAGGGCGATCGCTTGATAAAATTACCCAGGCGGAAATTATCAATTCCCATAGTGGACTCGCTAAAAATTTGGGTAAATTAGCCGCTGGTCAATATTTGGCTGAATTGGTTCTTAGTCAAGCCTTGAGCGAACAACCTCAACCGGAACTATTTTTGCTATTGTCAGAACATTTAGACCGCCTAGAAGAACTCCCTAATACCTCTACAGAAGAAAATGCGATCGATATAGTCGCCCGTTTAACTCATGGAATTTTTCACCTCTTAGCTTGGGCGGGAATTGCTCCCCAGGTCCAGTTATGTTGTCTAACTCAACATCCTTTAAACCCTAATTTAAGCGACCCTAATTGGTTGGTAGGGTTCAGTTTAGCGGCTGGCGGTATTATTAATTTAGCCGCATTATCCCGCATTCAAAGCCAACATAATGACCATCAATCATCCTCAGTTTCCGAAGCATCTGGAGATTATCTAACTGAGGAAATATCTATCAAAATTGATGCCCGCATAGCAGCAGAACCCTTAGCCATTCTTCAACATTTAGCCCAATCAGAATTAACTAATATCTGGAACACCTATCAACCCTCAGCTTGGATAACCGTGGAAAAAATACTGCGTCGCTATGCTGAATATCAGTTCGCTCGTTCGATTCAATCTGCCTCTTTAATTGACAGTTGGCTATTGAATTGTTCCCCTAGTGATTGTTGTAAATAACTAGGACGGATGATTGATTAATTATTGTAGCGGTGGCGGGTAAATTTTTGTTATATTGTGCATAAACAACTCAAGCATGATAAAAATGGTTAAAAAGCAGCCTGGATTATTTGGTATCAGATATTCTAATCGAGATTTTTTACAAAAAAAAGCCTGGGGAAAAAATTGTTTTAATTCATCTTTTCCGACAGCTTTATGTTGCTATTTGCATGATATCAATCTTGAAAATATATATATTAAAGTAAATTCTAACTTAGAGATTGAACATACAAAGATTGCCACCGAAGATGTTTTTGGTATTAATCCCCAATCCGATCTAGCATTTTATGCTTTTGAATCACCATTTACACCCTATCAACAATATTTAATTGGTACTCTTCCCAGAGTTGATTTAGTTACCCAAACTAACGGACTTTGTTTGCGTCCTATGGAAATTAAACTGACCGCATTACCAGATAATACAACTTGCGAACTACCTGAAAATGAGTACGGCTGTGAAATTGTAGTACGACCCGATACTATTGTTTATTTAGCCTGTAGCATAGCCTCTACTCTTCGGCAACAAGGAACTAATATAGCGGAATTACTAAAATTAACATTTCCACAAGATTTAGATTGGACAGAACCCCTATCAGTAATCCCTTATGTTTCAACTATGATAGAAGCGATCGATAACTTAATGAGTCATATTGTTTTAGGTCAAAAGCCATTTTTAATGCAGCCAATTTGGAAAACTCAGGGAAAGTCTCCCCAATTGTCTACCAACTGTTTAGATGTATTTATTTGGAGTGATATTTGCTTTAGTAGATTATTTGTCAATTTAGCCAAACAAGAAATAAAAACCTTTGGTAAAATTATCAAAATTTCCAGATATACACGAACAGTGATTTGGCTATATAAAATGTTAAGTGATTTTGCTGATCGAGGATTATTTGACTATGTAAGCATTATTGATTCTTGCTCATACAATACCAAAAATGATAAAGCATTTGCAGTTAATGGAAAATCACGAATATATGAAATCAGAGTATTTACGAAAACCAAGAATCCTCAAGCAGGAAATCAAAAATATTATTTTAGGAGACGGTCAAAATTTACTGAGTCCCGAAAGAAGGTTTGATGCTATAATATACAACTCACCGGATTTATTTTTACCATAAATTTGTGAACTATGAGAACTATAGATTTGTTTGCTGGATGTGGTGGATTATCTTTGGGATTTCAAAATGCTGGATTTGACATGAAAGCCGCATTCGAGATATGGAAGCCAGCCATTAAAGTTTATCAACGTAACTTCAGCCATCCCATTTTTCAAGTTGATTTATCCAAAGAAAGCGTTATAAATACTCTAGGAGAGTGGAAACCAGAAGTCATTATTGGTGGCCCTCCATGCCAAGATTTTTCCAGCGCGGGGAAAAGGGATGAAAGTTTAGGGCGTGCTAACTTAACTATCAATTTTGCTGGAATTATTGCTTCTATTAAGCCTCAATTTTTTGTGATGGAAAATGTTTCGAGAATCACCAAGACTCAAACTCTTAAAGTGACTTGGCAAATCTTAAAAAACAGTGGCTATGGTTTAACTGCATCAGTTCTTGATGCTAGTTATTGTGGGGTTCCACAAGCCAGAAAACGATATTTTCTCATCGGTGAACTAGAAGGAAAAGACAATGCTTTAGAACCTTATTTGTTCAAAAATTATGCCTCCAAGCCGATGACAGTTTTTGATTATCTAGGTTTGAGTTTGGGAATTGAGTATTTTTATCGGCACCCAAGAAGTTATCAAAGGCGAGGAATTTTTAGTATCTATGAACCTAGTCCAACAGTGCGAGGTGTAAATCGACCTATCCCTAAAACTTATCAAAAACATCAAGGCGATGCCTGTGACCTCAATCCCTCTCTACGACCACTAACAACTATGGAAAGAAGTTATATCCAAACCTTTCCTAAGTCTTTTAAATTTGAGGGGAGTAAATCCGACTTAGAACAGATGATTGGCAATGCGGTTCCCGTCAAATTAGCTGAATATGTGGCAGGTTCTCTTCTTAAATATATTGAAGATGGTTATAATCACGTTGGGTCTCACGATTCCTATATACAACTTAGCCTCTTTAATTGACAGTTGGCTATTGAATTGTTCCCCTACTAATTGGTGTCAATAAATTAACGGGAAGTTATATCATAAATGTGGGGGGGACAAAATTATGATTAACTTGTCATTAACTATGGTATAATCTTGGCCCGTCTTGAAAATCCTAGTTATTCCGTGCATGGGGTTGACAAAATACTAGATTTATGCAGTGAGGCGATCGCTAAAATTGGGAATTTGGTATCTGATGATACAGTAGATTATGGCGGATCAGTTATATCTAGGATATCAATTCTCAGGGGCTGCCACCAGTGGGAATGTTGATCCCCAATCACTGATTTATGAAAAGGGTGATCTCCGAAGATAATTAATAATGATAACTAAGGAATAGACAATACCCTAATGCAAAACATATTCGGGGGTGGGGTCAAAAGGACCACATTGGCCAAACCAGGCAATGAGTCCTTGTTACTATCATTAGATTTAAAGACAATTGCAGATTATTTTTGAGGAAATGTGCATTTGACGGATTTTTTTGCTAATATTAATTTAGGGACGGGTACTTAAACTTAAACAACAGCTTGATTCAACATAAGTGGAGTATTCACAACTATGCAGTTGGTGGAAATAGTTCACCTGAAAGCCTGGGAGTTTTCTAAGTGATTGCCATATCATCGCGTCCGGTTAAACGTAACTGGGTCACAATTAGCTTTGCTTCTACACTCTATCTGGGATCGATTTTGGATTTACTTCTCGCCGAAATCCCGTCGGAGTGCCAAGATGAAATCAGACTAGGACTACAAGAAGCCCTAGTTAATGCTGCTAAACACGGCAATAAGCTAGATCCCAGCAAAACGGTTGTCGTTCGTTTTGCGATCATCAATAATCAGTTCTGGTGGTTGATATCAGACCAAGGAGGGGGATTTAAACCCCCCTCCTGTGAATGTAACCTGTCAGCAGTGGAAACTAATGATAACTGCTGGGATGACCCTGCACTACCCCATGATGAACATGAATGCGGACGAGGATTGTATATTCTTGAGCAAATATTCGATCGCGTGGAGTGGAACCAAGATGGAACCGAACTAATCCTAAGTAAAGAGATCCCGGTTCTCTCACAGTCTAGTCGAGGCTGGTAGGGCTATCTGTGGGATATTTGATTAAACAACTCATTTGGAGGATGATTTAGAGCCATGAGTAGGACACGGAGGTGCAGAAATCGACCGATCTAACCAACCGATCGCCTGTTGTAATCTAGGCATAGCCTCAGATGGTTCATCCTTGAGCAAAAAAATCAAAGCCGCCGCCACCTGTTCCCGAGCGCGAGCATTACGATTTGATTTGAGGCGATGCCAGTCCCGTTCAGAAATAGCCAAATGTTCGGCCAGTTTCTGGGCTAGTTGCAAAGTCTCGGCATTATCAATTTGGGTTGAACTAGAATGACTCATGGTGATTTTATATTTGAAGTTGGGAGCATTTTCTAATCATTATGCCAAGAAATACCTCATCCCAACCGAACCCCAATGATTCTCAACTGAATCGGGACCAGGAAGAAATCGAAGAAGCCCTCGAATCAGCCTCGAAAGCGATCGCCACTATACAAGAGAGGATAGCTCAAATTCAGCGCGATCGCCAACGTCAAGCGGAGCTGAAAAACCGCATCGACCAAGTGATCCCCCAACTCCAGCAGATCAAATCCCAACAACTCAAGGAAGAATTAAAACAGCTTACCCAGGAACTAGAAGCCGTAGAACTCAACTTAGAAAGCAGCCTGTTTACCTGGGGTAGCCTCAAAGAACCCTTTTGGCAAGCGGTCCGTTTTGGGGGACTAGGGGTAGTAATTGGTTGGCTGCTCAAATCCTGTTCTGGTTAGAGGTAGCAACACATTCAGGAGGGTTGATGAACCATAAGATTTTTGAGATCTCCAGGCGCTACAGCCCCATGTTCAGTAATAATTGCCGTAATTAACTCAGCCGGAGTCACATCAAAAGCCGGATTATAAAACTCCACACCTGGGGGACAAATAGTAGTCGAGCCAATCTGATAAACTTCTTTGGGGTCTCTTTCCTCAATCGGGATACCTTCCCCGCTCTGCAATCGAAAGTCTACCGTAGACAGAGGAGCGGCGACAAAAAACGGGATATTATGGGCACGAGCCACCAAAGCCACATTATAAGTGCCAATTTTATTAGCGGTATCTCCATTAGCCGCAATGCGATCGGCACCAACGATCGCCGCATGAATTAACCCCAACTTCATACAGTGAGCGGCCATATTATCGGCAATCAAAGTCACCGGGATCTGATCCTGTACACATTCCCAAGTAGTTAATTTGGCTCCCTGTAGACGAGGGCGAGTTTCATCAGCATAGACCCGTCCCAACCGTTGCGCCGCCTTACAGGATCGAATGACCCCCAAAGCCGTACCATAACCCGCCGTAGCCAAAGATCCCGTGTTACAGTGAGTCAAAATATTAAGCTGTTCGGGAGTTTTCGGTAAAACCGCCAGTCCGTGATCTCCGATCGCCTGACAAGTATTCAAGTCCTCCGTTTGAATTTTCTGAGCCTCCGCCAATAGCACCTGGGGAATTTCCGACACAGAAACGGAAGTTTCCCTAGCGGTTTTCAGCATTCTTTCAATAGCCCAAAACAAATTTACCGCCGTGGGGCGAGTATTCCCCAAAATCTTCGCCACTCCTTCAAGTTCCGCCAAAAACCCATGGCGATCGCTTTTTTGAATATCCCGCGCCCCCAAATACATACCATAAGCGGCCGCAATACCAATAGCCGGAGCCCCTCGGACAATCATAGTAGCGATCGCCCTAGCCATATCTTCATAGCGTTTAATTTCCACGATCGCATACTCATGACTCAGGCGAGTTTGGTCAATTAGTAAGACGCGATCCTCATGCCAAATAACCGGATAAACCTTAGTTTCCATAGAGAATGTCACTTTATCATAGCCAACACCAGCGATCATCTGTTGTACACTTTCCATCAAGCCGCCATTATACCCATTCCGGGATAATGGGACTACAATTTGATGATTCTGTTTTAAATGATCTTTGTTGAATCAGTCGGAGTTTCATGCTGGATATCAATTTACCCGGTCCCACCAAATCCCCAAACCATAGTACATCGAATCTCAGCCATCCCCGTGATGGTCACATCAATAGAACCCCCGCCGATCAATTCCTCAACCGACATATCGGCCCCAATGACGCTGAAATTCAACAAATGCTCTCAGCGATCGCATACAACAGTATAGAAAGCCTGATTGATAATACCATCCCCCAAGGCATTCGTTTAAACCGTCCCCTGAACCTACCCGCCCCCCTTACAGAACATCAGGCTTTAGTCAAACTCCGCGAAATTGCCAGTAAAAATCAGGTTTACCGTTCTTTTATCGGTATGGGTTACTCCGACTGTATAACCCCCCCCATCATCCAACGGAACATCCTAGAAAATCCGGGATGGTACACCGCATATACTCCCTACCAAGCCGAAATCGCCCAGGGACGCTTAGAAGCCCTACTAAACTTTCAAACACTCGTTATCGACCTAACCGGGCTAGAAATCGCTAATGCCTCCCTTCTCGATGAAGGAACCGCCGCCGCCGAAGCCATGACTATGAGTTATGGAATTAGCAAAGCCAAAGCCCATCACTTTTTTGTCTCCCAAGACTGTCACCCTCAAACCATAGATGTCCTAGAAACTAGGGCCAAACCCCTAGGTATTGAAATCATTATTGGAGATTTCCGCACCTTCGACTTTAGCGAGCCAATTTTTGGGGCTTTATTGCAATACCCCGCCACTAATGGCGCAATTTACGACTATCGGGAATTTATCCAAACCGCCCATAACCATAAAGCCATTATTACCATGGCTGCAGATATCCTCAGCCTTACCCTACTTACACCCCCAGGAGAATTAGGCGCTGATATCGCCGTAGGAAGCACCCAGCGCCTCGGTGTTCCCCTAGGTTATGGGGGGCCCCATGCGGCTTATTTTGCCACCAGATCCGCCTTTAAACGGTCCTGTCCTGGTCGTATGGTGGGGGTTTCCATTGATAGCCAGGGTCAACCCGCCCTCCGACTCGCCCTCCAAACCAGAGAACAACATATTCGCCGCGATAAAGCCACCAGTAATATATGTACCGCCCAGGTTCTGTTAGCTGTCATTGCTAGTATGTATGGGGTATATCATGGACCACAAGGCTTAAAACAGATCGCTGAGAATATCCACCAGTTAACTCTGGTGTTGGCGACGGGTTTGCAAAAGCTGGGATATGCGATCGCCAATCATCACTTTTTTGATACCCTACAAGTGGAATTAGGCGATATATCCTCATCAGAAATTATCACCCTCGCCCAACTCCGCCAGATTAACCTACGACAAATAGCCGATAACTCTATTGGTATCAGCCTAGATGAGACTACCACCACCGCAGATATTATTAATCTGCTGGAAATTTTTGCCATGGGTAAACCCCTACACTTTGGCTTAGAAGAACTTGCCATAAAATCCGCCATTCCCCCCCATTTAACTCGCACTTCTGCCTACCTAACTCACCCCGTTTTTAATAGCCATCACTCAGAAACCGAATTATTGCGGTATTTACACCGCTTAGAAAGTCGGGATTTATCCCTCACTACCTCTATGATTCCTCTCGGTTCCTGTACCATGAAACTTAACGCCACCGCCGAGATGATTCCCGTCACCTGGCCGGAGTTTGGCAAGTTGCACCCCTTCGCACCTAAATCTCAAACTCAGGGTTATCAGATTTTGTGCCAACAGCTTGAGGAATGGTTGGCAGAAATTACCGGATTTGCTGGTATTTCTCTACAGCCTAACGCTGGCTCTCAAGGGGAATACGCAGGTTTATTAGCAATTCGTGGTTATCATCAAAGCCGAGGAGAAAATCAACGCCATATTTGTCTAATTCCTGAATCTGCCCACGGTACTAATCCCGCTAGTGCCGTTATGTGTGGCATGAAAGTTGTACCTGTTAAATGCGACAGTCAGGGTAATATTGATATTGATGATTTGCAGCAAAAAGCGGAACAGCATCAAGACCAACTCGCTGCTTTGATGGTAACTTATCCCTCAACTCATGGCGTGTTTGAAGACGGTATTCGCCATATTTGTGACATCATCCACCGCTGCGGGGGTCAGGTCTATATGGATGGTGCTAATATGAATGCACAGGTGGGGTTATGTCGTCCCGGAGATTTTGGCGCTGATGTCTGTCACCTGAATTTGCACAAAACTTTCTGTATACCCCACGGCGGCGGTGGTCCGGGAATGGGTCCCATTGGGGTGATGCCACACCTATTACCGTTTTTACCCGGTCATTGTGTCGTGGATATGGGGGAAACTCCCAAAGGCGGCGCGGTTTCGGCTGCGCCTTGGGGTAGTGCTAGTATTCTGGTCATCTCCTGGATGTATATTGCTATGATGGGCGCGTTTGGCTTGAAAAAAGCTACGGAGGTCGCCATTCTCAATGCTAATTATATGGCGCGTCGCCTACAGGGGGTTTATCCGATTCTCTATAAGGGTAACAATGGTACAGTTGCCCATGAGTGTATTTTGGATTTGCGATCGCTTAAAAAATCCGCCAATATCGATGTCGATGATATCGCTAAACGACTCATGGATTACGGTTTCCACGCCCCTACTATTTCTTGGCCGGTAGCTGGTACTATGATGGTGGAACCTACAGAAAGTGAGTCCCTCGATGAGTTGGATCGTTTCTGTGCCTCTATGATTGCTATTCGTCAGGAAATTGCTGCCATTGAGTCCGGGGAGTTTGACCGGGAAAATAACCCCCTTAAACAAGCCCCCCACACCGCAGAATCTCTGATTTTGGGTGAGTGGAATCGTCCCTACTCCCGGGAAGTGGCCGCTTATCCCGCCGCTTGGACTCGTGACTATAAATATTGGCCGCCTGTGGGTCGCATTGATAATGCCTTTGGCGATCGCAATTTTGTCTGTTCCTGTGCGCCTATGACCGCTTATCAGGATTAAGCCATAACCCTCTCTCTAATTCAACCATGGGGCTGATCTACCTGATACAGCCCCCGGTTTCTGTATTCAAGGCGATCGAGATTTTACCCTCCAGCTTCACTAAAGCTTTACAATAGCCTCTTAATTGTTTACATAATCTTCTTGATTTTATAGGCTATTCACCCTTATGATCTGGTTAACTGCCTCAGCCAAGGGATTCGGTTTTAGCACCGCACTGGCTGCTGGGTGGTTTTTATCGTTTCACCTCCAGCGTGAAATCCCCATGATAGTTTGATTTACTTGTCACTAAACCAGCCATTTTCCTACTATATCCTTCTTTTTAGCAAAATCAAAATTGGCAGTAGTTCAGTGCAACTTAGTTGACCAAAATATGCCGAGGTATTCGTGCTAAGTTTCATTCATTAAGTGTTACAGACAAGTCAGCCCACTGACACCTAACAAAAACTCCATCAAAACCATCTATCATCTGGTTTTTGGTACAACTGTAAAAACACGGTACATATATCATGAACGAAGTTAAGTTATTCAATATATGTATTGACAATATTACCACCGAACAACTCCTAGAAGAACTTGGGAGACGTGGCGGTATTGTTTTCACTCCTAATGTCGATCACTTGATGCGATTGCAGAAAGACAAAGAATTTTATGACATCTATAATAAGTCCGATTACCGCGTCTGTGATAGTCAGATTGTCTATTATGCTTCTCGTCTTCTCAACCAGCCAATTACCGAAAAAATATCAGGCTCTGACCTATTTCCCGCCTTCTATAATTACTACCGAGATTGTGAAGAGATTACAATATTTTTACTCGGTGCCGCTGAAGGTGTAGCCGCTAGGGCGAAAGTAAAAATCAATGAAAAAGTCGGCCGTGAAATGGTCGTTGACTGCTACTCTCCACCCTTTGGCTTTGAAAAAGACGAACTTGAATGTCAACGCATTGTCGATCGCATTAATCACTCAAAAGCCTCTGTTCTCGCTATTGGGGTCGGCGCTCCCAAACAAGAAAAGTGGATTATGAAACATAAGGATAAACTCAACCATGCCAAAATCTTCTTAGCTATTGGCGCGACTATTGATTTTGAAGCCGGAGAAAAACCCCGTTCACCTCAGTGGATAAGTGAAGCCGGTCTGGAGTGGTTACACAGACTCGTATCTGAACCACTGCGCCTCTGGAAGCGCTATCTCATTGAAGATATGCCCTTTTTCCTGCTACTCATGCAACAAAAACTTAACCTTTATCATTCCCCCTTTAGCTCTCTGGGAGACATGGCTATCCCTAATTGGCAAATGCCTCTATTGGGACAAATACTTCAGGATGCGGGTTTATTAGATGAACTTCAGGTACAACGGGTGCTTGCAATTCAAGACCAAAGGCACAATCTCCGCTTTGGTGAAATTGTCACAGATTTGGGTTGGCTACGTCAAGAAACCGTGGATTTTTTTGCCGAGCAGCTACCTCAAATTGGTGGGAGTCAACAAAGGCAACCTTTGGGTTATTACCTCAAACAGGCTATGCTTTTGGATGATCAACAAATTAACTTGATTTTGCTTGAACAACAGCAAAAATATCTCAGGTTTGGCGAACTTGCAGTCCAGAAAAGATGGCTCAAGCAACAAACTGTTGATTCTATTTTGTCCTATCTCACCCAGTCACAGACCGAAATGCTGCTTTGAACTGAAAATCAACCCCTCTGTTAAGTTTTGTAACGAAAAATTAAGAAATGTTACAAAAAATTTCCTCTGGGGGGAGGTGGTTGCTTTTTTGGGGAGGCTGTGATACTATTTTAGATAATGGGAATATTGCTAACTTTTTTATTTTGAGACAGATTTTCATTGTGTAACTTACTACCTTGATAGTATCATTAGTTCCCAGGACTTGTCAACCCCCGGCGCTAAATTAGGGGGGCCATTTTTTAAAAATTGATGAAAAAATCAACAATTAGAAGTTTCTGTGGTAGCGATCGCCTTGGGTTAAGGTATGCTGTGTATGCTGAGATATTGTGGTCAATGCTGAGAAAATGGTTTACATTCGCCGACGGGGAAACTCCCATAAAAACAATCGGATTATGAGTAATGTTAAGGCTCTGCCAAGGTTACGGTATGATCGGCTGTTATTGTTAGTGATGATCGCTTTCGCTTTGGGGTGGGGTATGCTGTCGATAGTAAGATCCCTAGTAGTGAAACTATCAACCGCAAAAGTGGATCAAATCTCATCAACAGAAGAAATAAAAAGCGGTTATAATGTGCACTCACCACCCAACTGGGATAGTAAAGCACAACTACAGGCGATCGTTAATGAAACAGTAGCGATCGCCAAAAACAAAGGATTCCCCACCGAAGCACTGTCGATCACCTTAGTAGATGTTAGCGATTCCGGCAAGCACTACAAAGCGGGATACAATAACCAAATTTTAAGGTTTCCCGCCAGCGTTGCCAAGTTATTTTGGTTAGTGGGCTTTTTTGATCAAGTTGAACGTGGGTCAATTAGGGATGAATCGAAATTTCATGACCACCTCAACCAAATGATTCGCATTTCCGATAATCAATCAGCCAGTGAAATTGTAGATGCTATTACCCAAAGCACTTCCGGGGAAGCCTTAACCGGAAAAGACTTAACAACTTGGCTAAACCAACGCAGTCAGATTAACAAATTCTTTGAACAAGCTGGTTATGCTGGAATCATTCTCAGCATGAAAAATTATCCCATCGACAACTCACAAGAAACACCCACAGGTAGAGATCTGCAATTAAAGCAAACTCCAGACCTAGTTAATGGAAACCAAATCACCACAGACCAGGCGGCGCGGTTAATGTATGAAATTTACACCCAGCAAGCCGTTTCTCCCATAGCCAGCACCAAAATGGCTTACCTTCTCACCCGAGATCTAAATCCCGAAACTTTTGAGGAAAGCGATCGTCAGTTCATCGAAGGATTTTTAGGTCAATCATTACCCACAGATATATATTTTGGCTCCAAAGTTGGTTATACCAGCTACTCACGCCAAGAAGTGATTTTTGTAAGAACCCTAGATGATCAGACCATTTATATTCTAGCAATTTTCGCCAACGATCCCGCCTACTCTCAAGATCAAGACATATTTCCTCAAATGTCCCGCCACATTTTCGATCGCCTCCATAGAACCCCCCAAAACCTCACCCCCAAAGAAGTTAGCGTTTTTAACCCCACCACCGAACCCAGTCAACTAAAAAACCCTCCCCTTAATTAATTAATTAATTGAGAGGAGGGTCCTGTTAGTAGTAAGAGAATTACTTAACTTCCACTTTAGCGCCAGATTCTTCCAGTTGTTTCTTAATGCTTTCCGCATCTTCTTTGGTGGTAGCTTCCTTAATAGCTTTAGGAGCGCTTTCCACCAAGTCTTTAGCTTCCTTCAGACCCAAGCCAGTAATGCTACGAACCACCTTCAGAACCGCGATTTTCTTATCAGCGGGGAACTCAGTCAGAATTACATCAAACTCAGTTTTCTCTTCTTCCGCCGCCGCTTCAGCACCAGGAGCCGCCATACCAGGAGCCGCCATCATCATCATACCGCCGCCAGCAGAAGCGGAAGCATCAACACCAAAAGCCTCCTCAATTTGCTTAACCAACTCAGATGCTTCTAACAGGCTCAAAGATTTGAGTTGTTCTAAAATTTGATCAGTTTTTTCAGACATGGGTTAACCCTCAACAAGTAATAAATAACAAGCAATTGAAAAGCGATCTAAGCCGCCTGGGAATCGTCTTTTTCGGATACAGCCTTGATAGCGCGCACCAGAGAAGCCGGAACTTCTTTGATACCAACCGCCAGTTTCGTGGGAACTGCATTGACTCCAACCGCCACCTTCGTAGGAATAGAGTTGATCGCTCCGGCGATACGAGCAATGAGTTCTTCCTTGGTGGGAAGTTCTGTAATAGCTTTGATGTCATCAGGACTCAAAGCCCGACCTTCCATCACCCCGCCGCGTAGTTCAGTTTTTTTGCTTTCCTTTTGAAAAGCCTGATACGCTTTAATCGCAGCACCTAAATCGTCTTGAATGAAGATAAACGCTGAACTACCGCTGAGGAATTTCTCCATCGCTTTCCAGTTGTCATCCCCTTCAAGGGCTTTCTGCATCAAGGTGTTTTTTGTGACTTTGCAGACACTACCGGTTTCCCGAAGGCGGTTCCGCAAGTCAGTAATTTGGGAAACAGACAGCCCAGTATAGTCAATCACCAAAGTCAGTTGAGCCGAGCTTAACTGCTTCTGGAGATCTACAACAATCTTTTCCTTTTGGGCTAAGGTTCTTCCCATTCCTGTTGAACCTCCGTGTTTGATGAACGCCCAATCCCTAATGGGTGAAACAGAAGACAAATTGGCATTAAAAAACCCGGAATTCATCAAGCCGGGTAAAGGAATAAAAATTATCCGTTAGAACTCAAGGCATAATTAGCCTTTAATTCACCGTTAAAATCTTTAATACCTTAACCTCGGCAGGATATTAAGCCAGTTGCGCCTGCTGTCTTCGGTTATCAGATCTTTAGAATTATAAGTGGGCTACAGTGCTTAATTGCACAATTAAACATTATTACACTGTTCGTGTATCTTGTCAAGCAAAAAGTTATTTTTCGGGAAATCAGCAGCAGGGAGTAGGGATGATGAGATTTGAGTACCAACCTCCTCCCCTCCCTCTCCCTGTCTACTTCTTCGAGTTTCTGTAGCTCACAGATTCCCTTTCCCTATGCAGCTTCCGCGATTTTCAGATCCCGCAAAGCATTGATATCTAACTGAATCGCTGGACCCATAGTGCTACAGACATAAACACTCCGCCAATAGCGACCTTTAGCCCCAGAGGGACGGTTACGGTCAATACATTCTTGTAACGCCGACAGGTTAACCAGCAGGTCTTCCGCTGAGAAAGATACCTTTCCAAACATCACGTGGACAATCCCGGTGCGATCGCTCCGAAACTCCAGTTTTCCTGCCTTAAATTCAGCGATCGCCTGAGTCAAATCCATAGTCACCGTACCACCCTTGGGGGAAGGCATCAAACCCTTTGGACCCAACAAACGACCCAACTTAGCCACCTGGGGCATCATATCCGGTGTAGCGATTAACTTGTCAAAATCCAGCATTCCTTTCTGAATTTCTGCGATCAGATCATCTGACCCCACCAAGTCCGCCCCAGCGCTTTGGGCTTCAGCCACCTTATCACCTTTAGCCAAAACAGCCACCCGCACTTCTTGTCCGGTTCCTTTCGGCAGTGTAACCGTTGTTCTCAGTTGCTGATCGGTATATTTAGGGTCAATACCAAGACGAATGTGAGCTTCCACCGACTCCACGAATTTAGCAGTTGCCGTTTCCTTGAGTAGTGTCAAGCCCTCTAGGGGTTCATAAAGTCTATCTTCAACCTTTTGTTGAAGTTCTTGTAATCGACGCGATACTTTTTTTGTCATGATTTCCTCCTGGGGTCAATAACGAAGTTACACTTCTCCCCCAATATTTCAATTCAACAATTGGGTTGGCTCAAATTTTTTTCTTAGCTACCTAAGTTAATCCGAGACAGCAATACCCATATTACGGGCTGTCCCTTCCACAATCTTCATGGCAGCTTCCACATCATTCGCATTCAGGTCAGGCATTTTCACCTCTGCGATTTCTCGCAACTGGCTGCGGTTAATTGTTCCCACTCGAACCCGGTTCGGTTCACCGGAACCTTTTTCAATTCCGGCCGCTTTCTTAATTAGCACTGACGCTGGCGGAGTTTTGAGGACAAAAGTAAAACTTCGATCTTCATAAACCGAAATCTCTACCGGAATCACCAAACCCACCTTATCCGCAGTTTTGGCGTTATACTCCTTACAAAACATCATGATGTTCACCCCATGCTGACCCAAAGCTGGGCCGATAGGGGGAGCTGGGTTAGCTTTTCCTGCGTTAATTGCTAACTTGATAACTGCTACAACTTTCTTTGCCATTTGTTAGCCCTGCTTTTCAACCTGATTGAACTCCAATTCCACTGGCGTGTCTCGTCCAAAAATCGACAGTAAGGCTTTTAGCTTATTACGTTCCGGGCTCACTTCAATGACATCCCCTTCAAAGTCTTTGAACGGGCCAGATAGCACCAGGATATGATCCCCACTCGCCATCTCTACCTTGACAACAGTTTCCTGTTGCTGGGTTTGTCTGAAAATCCGATCAACTTCTGATGGACTTAATGGCAGGGGTTTAACATGGCCCCGCCCTCGCCCGGAGTGACGTTTCTGCTCTGCCCCGACAAAGTTAATCACATGAGGGGTATTTTTGACAACCTGCCAAGCCTCATCGTCAACATCCCACTGGTTTAACTCATTATTCCAGTTCAGTTTCATCTGGATTAACACATAGCCCGGAAATACTTTTTCCTGACCATGCTGGCGACTACCATCCTTACGGAGTTTAATCGCCTGAGTCTGGGGAATCTCCACTTTGAGAATCCGGTCAGCCACATCCAGAGTTTGAACCCGTTGGTCTAAGTTCAGTTTCACCCGCTTTTCACAGCCCGATGCCACCTGAACAGCATACCAGCGAACTTGTCCTGGTGCATATTCTGACTCACTGTCTATTTCAGACATTGCATTGAGTTGTTCTGACTCATCTGATCCAAAAGTCATCCAAATACCTGCCCCGACGACCAACGAAAGAAGTTATCTATTAAATAGATTAGTGTGGCTGAAAGCATTACCATTAATAAGACTCCCGCCGATTCACTCAGCAGTTGCTGACGAGTTGGCCAGACCACCTTATCTAGTTCTTCCTTGGTTCCTTTCAAAAAACCACCAACACTAAACCCCTTCGGGACTTCCTGAATCCCTGCTTCTTCTTTCTTTGACACAGCTTTCCCCCTCGTGATTTTTAACTTAACAGTCGATTTTAACAACTGCCGCACGCTGGCTCAAACTACTTATCATAACATCCTCAGTGCAATAATTAAATATCCCATAACACTTTTTCAGTTGTAGTTGATTCGTCTCGCTCGGCAGCTTTCCTATGCAAAAACCAGGTTAAAAACAACTTAACCCGGTTTACTTTTGCTTAGTTAACGCGCCCTGAAGGACTTGAACCCTCGACATCAGGTTTTGGAGACCTGCGTTCTACCAACTGAACTAAGGACGCACCCAGCATGGGGCTTTTATGCCACATGCGTTTGCTAGTATAGCACGGTGTTTTGAACAATGCAAGTGCTTGGTTGGGAAATTTCAAGTTTTGCTCGGAAACCTTCACCACAAGGGACTTACAGAGGACGGTCAAAACGCTGAGGAACCCGCGTCGCTTTCCCAACGCGATCGCGAAGATAGTACAATTTAGCCCGACGGACTTTCCCTCTCATGATTACCTTAATACTAGCAATCCTGGGTGAGTGAAGCAAGAACACCCGTTCTACCCCAACCCCCTGGAAAATACGACGGACGGTGATAGTTTCGTTGATACCACCATTACGCATAGCGATTACCGTCCCTTGATAGGGCTGGATCCGTTCCTTTCCACCTTCAGTGATTCTGACACCGACTTTCACCGTATCTCCCACATAGATTTTAGGGATACTTTCTTTTTGGACGTTGGTTTTGACACTTTCGATCTCTTCTTGCTCAATGGCGCGGATAATTTCCTGGGCTTGCATGGCAATCGTTTAAAACTCACAATCTCTCATTATGACATCCTTTGGTCATTTTTTCAACCTAACCGACAACGATTCCCCCGGTTCAAATCAACCCCTACCCCCTGCACCATGAAATTAACAGTAGGGAAGGGAAGGGACAAGGCACGGCTTGTCTGTATACCTATACCCATAAGCCATGACTGGGAGGAATTTTAAGCGGCTTGAGAAGATTTTAGCAGAGGAAAACCCAGACCTTCTCGTTGTTCTAAATAACAGTGAGCAACCCGGCGCGCCAGAGTCCGAATTCTGCCAATATATCTAGTGCGTTCAGTCACAGCAATTACCCCCCTAGCATCTAATAAATTGAAACTGTGGGAACACTTGAGAACATAGTCTAAACTCGGTAAAACTAAACCTTGCTCAATTAACTGTTCCGCCTCCTGTTCATACAACGAAAATAAATTAAACAGTAACTCCGGATTAGATGCCTCAAAATTGTAGGTACATTGTTCTATTTCCCCTTGTAGATGAATATCACCATAGTTAATCTCATCAGTCCAAGCAATTTTGACGATCGCATCTACATTTTGCAAATACATCGCCAGCCTTTCTAATCCATAGGTAATTTCAATACAAACCGGACGACAATCAATTCCTCCGCATTGTTGGAAGTAGGTAAACTGAGTAATTTCCATACCATCTAACCACACTTCCCAACCTACACCCCAAGCACCCAAAGTGGGGGACTCCCAGTTATCCTCAACAAACCGAATATCATGGTCTTCGGGATTGATTCCTAGTACCCGCAAAGAGTCTAAATAAATCTCTTGGATATTGTTGGGAGAAGGCTTGATTAGCACCTGATATTGATAATAATGTTGAAAACGGTTAGGGTTCTCCCCATAACGTCCATCTGTAGGGCGGCGACAGGGTTCTATATAGGCCACAGACCAAGGTTCTGGACCGATCGCCCGTAGAAATGTATGATGGCTCATGGTTCCTGCCCCTTTTTCGGTATCATAGGGTTGGGCAATTAAACAACCGCGATCGCTCCAAAATTGGTTCAGGGTGGCAATAACTGATTGAAAGTTCACTGGTAAATTATTGATGGCTAAGGTGTCCGCCACAATTCTATCAAATATCATCCTCATTATTTCACAATTGCCAACTTACCTATACTTTCCCTAGGCTATTGTTGCTTTGATGATAAGATGGGTCTGGTAACAATTACTGGAAGAGAAAATTATGTCTGCTACACATTACTTATCTGTTGTTAAGGCATTAAAAATGCTAGGGCTGGCGGGATTTTTCGCAACTTTTGCGAGTCCGGTTCATGGTCAAATTAACCTTGATTTTTCCGAGGATATCATCCTGGCTCAGAATCTTAGCAGCGATATAGTATGGCGCAGGCTCAATCAACAGGAAACCCGTGATACTATTGATGCCATACTTGGTAGCCCTATGGGAATCGCCGGATTAAATCAATTGGCGATCGAAGGCTTTATTGGCTTTGATTGTGGCAAAAGTTATTATCAGGATGTGGATGGTTTTCGCTGGCTACTTCAGGTTAATTGTCGTACACCTAGAGGGGTTTCTACTGCTGTGGGCTATGATGAGATTCGGGTTATTTTTAATTCTTTTGAAGGCAGAATTGAGTCCTTTACTACTGAGCGTCATGGCGGCGATTTACCGACTGGGGCGCTCCGTTTAGATTGACAATTATCTTGCCTAAATTGGCGGCTAATACTATTAATCAATAAGCCGCAAATATCTACCATATAACCCTCGTAAAAACCTCTGAGGATACTATAGCTATGCTCGATGATGTGCTGTCAGACCAGCAAGATCCAAAGCCAAAGCCTCGGATACCCTCGGCTACTAACCCGGTTTCTCTTTTTGGCTACTTCACTAATTCCTACTCAATAGTTGAAATTGTCGGTTTGGCGTATCTTAGGTAACACTAACTTTGGCCTAAATGGGAGGATTTAGTTAAGTTTAGCTAATGTATGGCTGGCGATAGTTTTGATTTTATAAAGTTTGTTAAGAATTAATAAGTTTTTATTGATAATAACTAGCAAATACTTGACGAGATTATAGGGGTTTTGCTACCATGTAGGAAATGGCTTCCAAGGGCTTCTTGTGTCTTGGTGCAAAAAAAAGCTCTGTAACCCCTATCCAATGGTTAAAATTAATATTATCTGGTAAAAATTTAAAAATGTCGATGCACGAATTTTCGGGGAATTGGGGGAAGTCCCAAAGCAGTGTCTTGACAAAATAGACATTATGTGCATACCTCCCCAATCAGGGTATAGGATAGTCTAAGGAGTTAAGGGGTGGTTGTAAGAGGAGAATGAGACAGAAGCCATGAGATTTTTAGTCTTAGGTTTAGTGCTGTTTGGGTTATTGTCAGTGACGATCGCACCAGTTTCAGAAGCTGGGATATGTCGAATGTTTGATCATCACCAGATATGTATAATTAGCATCAAACGCAGCGCCAAATACCATTGGGAATATAGGGCGAAATTGAGTATTGACGGGGTAGCGCAGGGAGAGTGGATTTATAATTGTCGCGATCGCCTGCGGGTGAGTTCAGACGGAAAACAGAGTAAAGTTCAACCCCACAGTTTTGGGGAGTATCTTTGTCGGAGAGTTAACTAATAACCTCTTGTCGAAATTCCCCCCAGGCTTCCATAGCATTAGGGTCAGAAGGAAAACCCCGGCGCATTAAAAGCAAGCCATTATCGAACTGTAAAATACCATATTCTTGAGTAGAAGTCAAGCGATCGGTAGTTTCTACGATCGCACGTAAAGCATCACGATCGCCACTAAAAGCGACCTGATAGCGTTGAAGTTGCCACAAATCAGCAATAATATAATCCATAGCCACCAACTGACCCTGATCATTGATTAATTGATACAGAGGGAAGCGTAGAACCTGGCGGCGACTGGATAAATGAGGAATTAAATAAGTAGTTCCCGCCACACTAGCATCAGGGGGAATTTCGGCTAAAAGCGATCGCATATTTTGAGACCGTGGCCATTGTTCAGTCAAAGAAACATAAACCCAGGGTTGAATGGAATCAGGGATTAAAAAATACAGAGTTCGATTGGGATTAGAAGTGATGGTAAATATCAAAGACAGACAGATACAAGCGACCCAAAAACGGCGAAATTTGGGAGAAGGTAACTCAGCTTCTGGGGATTTTTCTTGTTGTTTAGCCCACCACAAAATGCTACCATAAAACAATCCGGGAACTACGGTCATGGCGTAGCGAATTGTAATAGCTAAAACGGACATTCCTTGAGCAGAAAACAACTTTAATAAAGGAAAGCCGGCAATCATCCAAGAAGCGGGAGCGATCGCCGGAATAAAAGCCAAAGGCAACCATTGACCCAAAAGATATGTAATAGTGCGACCAAAGGGAGTAAATAACTGCTGAATAAACCGCAAGGGATTACTAACCATCCCCCAAATAATTTGTAAAGTCGAGGCTTCATCTCCCTCGGCGTATTGACCAAAGCGTTCCATCATGAACCGCTGGGAGATATCCGCCGAAAACAAGGGCATAATCAGATTAGTTAAAACCAGCATATAACCGAAACTGAGAACACAGACAATCAAGCCACGGCGGGGGAATCTGTGGCTGAGAATCATATAAACTCCCACGCCAAATAAAACCACGCCAGCATCTTCTCGCACCCCTAAAATCAAAACGGAAAATATCCAGAATAACCACCACCAACCTTTCTCCATAGCCAAGAGAAGGGTAAACACAAATAAAGGAATTTGGCTGACATCGTGAAAATTAGCTAAAGTGGGACCGATAACTGCATTAGCGCCATAAAAACTAACTACAATTAAGGCAGATAGAGGCGGTTCTAAGTATTGTCTGGCTAGGAGGTAAAGAACTAAACCCGCAGCAGTTACCAAAGTGACCTGTAAGACGCTGAGGGTGACAGGAGAGGGAAATATTGCGTACAGGGGTAGCCATAGGAGCAAAGCGGGGGTAAAGTGTTGTCCGAGGCGGTGATAGGAAACGTCGGGGAACTGGCCTTGGTGGACAACATTAGTAGACAGGGCGGAAGATAGGGAACTCTGAAAAAAACGGCCGTGGATACCATTCCAGAAGACTTGGTTAAAAATGCCCTGATCATAGGAAGCATAAAAGGTGAAGTAGCGGTGCAGTAACAAAACCATACAGATGCCCCAAAATGCGATCGCACTACCTAGCAACAGTTTCAGGGACGGGTTTTTATGCCAGTTGACCAAGATAACCACTCCATCTTAAATTAGCTCAAATCATTAATATCTCATATTTACGGCAGATAGGGGTCAACTTGATTAGCCATGATGTCAAATCACAGGCTAGAATCTAAAGCAGATATTAAATTGAGTCAACCAGTAAGCGCTAGTATCATCCCCTAGCTCTTCATATTCCAGCAGCAGTGTCGAATTGATCAGGTCTTTTGTCCCCATTGAAAGTCATTCATGGAAGTCGGAACTACCCATAGCAAGACCAACTCTGAAGAATGCTTACAGCTTTTGCTGTTTGTCGATGGTCGCCCTAGCTCCAGAGAGCAAGTCCAACAAATATGTGAATATCTCGAAGTCCTTAAATCTGAGGACAGATTTGATCTGCAAATTATTGATGTGGGAGAGCAGCCCTATCTGGCTGAACACTTTAAGTTAGTTGCCACCCCGGCTTTGGTCAAAATTCATCCCTCACCCCGACATATTCTAGCGGGTACTGATATTGTTAAGCAGCTTAATGAATTTTGGCTACGGTGGCAGCAATCTCTTGAACAGTATCAAACTCAGCAGCCATTTGAGGCGAAAGGTTCAGTTAAAAATTATCGCTCTGTTGCTGACCTCAACTATATTGCAGAACTAATCCGACTCAGTGACGAGGTGTTTCGCCTCAAGCAAGAAAAAGAACAATTGCAACAACAGGTAAGTTTTAAGGATCGGATTATTGAAATTTTGGCCCACGACCTCCGTAGTCCTTTGACCGCCGCCTCTCTGGCTTTGGAAACTTTGGAAAATAGCCAAATCGCCGGAGCGCCTAACTCTAAGAAATTTACACCGGCTCTCAAATCTCGCTTAATTAAACAAGCTCGTACTCAGATCCGTCAGATCGATAGGATGATTACTAATATATTAAAGGCGGCTACTGGTCAGAGTTCTCGGTTACAACTGCAACCTTTGCAATTGTCACTGTTAGCATTTTTTCAGGAGATACTACCAGAGTTTGATGATCAGTTACAGGCGAAATCTCTGGAACTCAAAACGGATTTACCTACTGATACTCCTTATGTCTATGCCGATCGCGAACGGATTCGTCAAGTTATTGTTAATTTGTTGGATAATGCGATTAAATATACCCCAGAGGGTGGCACTATTTGGGTGTCTGTCTTGCATCGGACTACCCAAAAAATACAGGTCAGTATTTGTGACAGTGGCCCCGGTATTCCTGAAGAAAATCGCGATCGCATTTTTCAGGATCACTTCCGTCTCGAACGGGATGAGTCCCTCGATGGCTATGGTATTGGTTTATCCCTGTGTCAGAGAATTATCCATGCTCACTATGGTCAGATTTGGGTCAGTTCTACCTCTTCGATGGGCGGTAGCTGTTTTCACTTTACCCTACCTGTTTATGACATTTACCCTACCTTTTAAGTCAACTTGTTGATTTTTTGTTCAATTTAACAAAATGTGGCGGAATTCCCCTTCCTCGCTTGCAGGGAGGGGATGAATAGCAACCAATAAACAAACTGAGCGATAGCGAATCCTCGGATGATCAGCTACAATGTTATCGGCAACAGCAAATCAAGATAATGTATAAGGGGTACAAGTATCGCATCTACCCAACCGACGACCAAAAAGCGTCTCTCGCCAAGGCGTTTGGATGCTGTCGTTGGTATTGGAATTTGGCACTCAACCTATGCCAAGAAACAT